>ENA-OWNT01000087-OWNT01000087.1-seawater-metagenome-genome-assembly--contig:-NODE-87-length-292029-cov-8.177022_pt1 | contig 292029 bp, 247 predicted proteins | sample MGYA00238136_ERZ651165 | MGnify/ENA primary metagenome ERZ651165 (study PRJEB26861, sample SAMN08777766) | seawater metagenome | isolation source: coastal seawater | place: USA: Florida | collected... | reverse complement strand
AGGTCTTCCGGGTTGATATCGGCAGTACCGTCTGGTCCTAGTTCGATCGTTACATCCTGGCATACTAATACCGGAGGCGTTTCGTCTATAACATTTACAATTGCCGTACATGACGATTCGTTTCCAGCAGCATCTGTAGCAAAGATGGTTACCTCTGTTATTCCGAGGTCATCACAGGTGAAGTCTATCACCATTCCTCCACCACCAGATCCTGTTTCATACAGAATGTTTCCGTTGAATACACGGGGTTGGAATGTAGTACCCGTAAATGGATAATTTTTACCCGCTCCTTCTAAGAACTCGATGTTGGCATCGGATGCAAAGACATTACCGGTTGCTGTACCGTTTGTATAATTGAATCCTCCTGTAGAGAAATCTGTTGGCGTTACATAGAACGCATGAGTTTCTCCAGCCGGGATAACATAATTAAGTGTGAGGTTTAATGGAGTAACTACTCCATCACCATTAGATACAACTCCGGGGGCTGTACCAATTAAGGTCCATGCACCAGGATTATTTTCAGATCCAACCCATGTTCCGGACTTGGCATATACTTCCACATCGAAAGTCGCACCCGTATCCCCATGAATATCGAAGGACTGGATTGTCACCTCGTTCAAGGCGTTGATATCGAACATGTTTCCGAAGTTTCCATTACCACCTGCTAATGTAGTAGCAAGAGTTGATGGCATTCCGCCACCGCCACCAGAAATTGTTACACCACCAGCGCCACAGTTATCATCCCATCCTATTACAAGGTCTGTTGCAGGAACTGAAGCCATACCATTGGCATCAAGAACCACATCATATGGTGCAGCAGCTATATCATAGTCTAATGAGAAATTATCTACTCCATAGTGCCATCCCCATGAGCCGCCGTTGTCGTCGAAAGTCCAACGAACCTGAAGGGCAGCATTAGAATATGCAGTAATATCGATAGATTCGGTTTGAATATCCGGATCAAGATCTACATTATAAAGAGCAACTTGTTGCCACGCGGCTCCGTCCCAAACTTCAACAGTTCCGGTCGATCCACCTCCAGCTTCCTGGAAGGCAACATCATAACCTAGAGTTACAGTAGCACCCCCTGAAGTATCATATACATCGGATAGTAGAGACGCATTACTCGCTGGAGCTCCTGCACCACAAGCATCATCATCAAAGAACATGGCCGGTGTAGTAAAGTCGTCTCCAGTTGGAAGATCGGTTCCATTTTCCCAGTCGCAGGTACCTGTGTTGATCACAGTACTCCATCCGGCTGGTAATCCGGCGTCGAAATCTTCAGAAACATTAACTGTGCCAGCAGAACCTACACATGTTACAGTTGGTGCTTCTACGTCGTTTACAGTAACATTGAAAGTACATTGTACAGAGTTTCCACCTGCATCTGTGTATTCCAGCGTAGTAAGAGTAGTTCCCACAGGGAATACATCTCCAGATGGGAATCCGGTGATGACCGTGTAAGGCGCATTAGACGCGTTATACTCATATCGAACTGCTCCGTTCCATACCCGTGGGCTGAAAACAGATCCTGTAAATAATCCAGAAGTAGCAGATCCAAGATCTAAGGTAATGTCTGCATTAGAATATTGCTCATTAGTACCATTACCGTTAGTATAATTAACAGACTGATCCATAAACACTGCCACTGCATATGTAGTGTTAGCGTTTAATGTAAGAGGTGTTGTTAATACCAGCGTTGTAGGATTGTTTGTGTCTGCTGAAGGTCCGGATGCAGTAGATGCAACGGCACCCCATGCCCCTGGATTCGTTTCGTTACCAGAGTATGTGCCACCAGCGATCAGGTAAATGTCTGCGTTCACAGTCACACCTAAAGCAGCATCGGTATTTATATCGATCTCATTTAACGTAAGAGTGTTTCCACCAATGGTTGCATCGAAATAAACGGTAGCGTTCGCTCCCAGACCATTTCCTCCTGCATATAGGGTAGAAAGTTCATCCATAACAATTCCGCCGCCCATAAAACAGTTATCCATTACTGTTGGATTAGGGTAGGTAACAACCGCACCACAAATACCCGGATCGTTATCCGTTACTATATCTGCAGGACAGGTTACTATAGGAATTTCGTTATCTTCTACAGTAATAGTGAATTGACAAGTAGAAGTATCTCCCTCATCATCAGTAGCTGTAAATTCTATAACGGTAACACCTACCGGGAAATCACTTCCTGATGGTGGCCCCATGGTTTGCATCACAGTTACCGGTCCGCCATCCGGATCTATTGCAACTGCGTCAGAGAATGAAACCTGAGCTGTACATAGCCCCGGATCGTTACTTGTAACAACATCCATTGGACAGTTGATAATTGGAGGAGGCAGAGCACAATTAAAGATCTGCATATGGTCAATGGAAGTATCAGATTCGAAAGTAGAGATAGCTCCATTACCTTCGGTCATACATACCTGAATTGTTACCATCAAACCTGCGTAAGCACTAAGATCTACTTCACCTTGTAACCAGGGATCGGTCTGGCTTGTTTGCATTTGGCCAGTAGCGATAAACTCCTGAGTACCATTTACATTGATGATCAGGTCTCCAATGTTGTCTCCAAACATGTAGTACCAGAAAGAAAGGTATAAAGGTGCAGCTTCGGCCGTTAGGTCGACAGTTGTACTCATACAATGAGTTTCTCCGGCGAGTGTAAAGGACCCTTCAAGAAATACATATTCCGGGCCGGACATTCCTTCCGGATTACATTCAGAACCAGTACCGGAAGACGGAGTATCTCCGTTGGTACTAATAGTTAGATCATTTGCACCCACAGGCACAGGATCTTCGGTAAATACTCCGAAGCCTGAATCGAATGTTTCTTCCCAGATCACCGCAGGGGTCATTACCCCTGGACAAGCTAAACCTGCCGGAGGATCGGGAAATCCAACAGTTGGAGAACAGCCGGGATTTTGACCCGTCGCCTCCGTTTGCATAAACAAACCGAAGGATGCAAATAACAGTGAGGTTATTAACATTCTCCAGTTCGAGAAAGTAACTTTTTTCATATTCTTCCGTTTAAATTTATAATTGATATGATTATGTTAAAAATAACATAAAAAATATTGAAAAGCATGGGATTTATAGGACGAATCGTTAAAAGGCTAACAAATCACGTCGATTTTCAAATTGTCATTAGAGAATATGCCAATTTCGGGGGATGAAAACGATTAATTTCGGGATCAGTTTAATTTTTCGGTAAGTTTCTTAAAGACCTTTTTTGGGTTTTTGGCTTCGTAAAGGATTTCGTAAACTGCATCTATAATAGGTGTTTTGGCTTTCTTTTTCCCCTTTTTCTGATTTAACAGATACGCACTTTTGGTCGCGTAATATCCTTCGGCCACCATACTCATTTCCATCATCGCACTTTTTACTGTGTATCCTTTCCCTATCATATTACCAAACATCCTGTTACGGCTAAAAATAGAATAGCCAGTTACCAAAAGATCTCCTAAATAGGCCGAACCGTTGATATCACGCTTCATTTTATGGACCTTTTTTACGTAGCGTTTCATTTCCCTTATCGCGTTACTCATTAAAACGCTTTGAAAATTATCACCATATCCCAGGCCATGGGCGATACCGGCAGCAAGCGCGTAGATATTCTTGAGCATGGCAGCGTATTCGGTCCCAATGATATCGTCACTGGTTGTGGTCTTTATATATTCGCAGCGTAATTTTGAAGCCACAAGCTCGGCCTTTTCTTCATCTGCACAGGCTATAGTTAGATAGGAAAGCCTTTCCATGGCTACTTCTTCTGCATGACATGGTCCGGTAATAACACCTATATCTTTAAAGGGGATGTTATAATGAGTGAAAAAATGATCTCCAACAATGAGGCTACTTTCAGGAACAATTCCTTTTATTGCTGAAAAAATTACCTTTCCTTCCAGAGAAACCTTTAATTTCTTTAGCTCGTTCTCTACAAAGGCGGATGGGATCACAAAGATGAGGTAATCCGCATATGTTACCATTTCGTTGATATCATTACTCAATCTAAGCTGGTCTGTATTGAACTCGATCGAGCTTAAATAATTAGGATTATGCTGCTCCTTTTTAATGTGTTCCAACGCATAAACGCTACGCATATACCAGCCAACCTCGTCAAGGTTTTCGCAAAGCATTTTCACGATGGCAGTAGCCCAGCTTCCTCCTCCAAAAACAGCAAATTTAGGTGTATCAGACATCCAAGATTATTATTGATTTCAAAAGTACAGAATTATAAACACATTGTAAACAACAGGAAAACAGATAGTTACAACTTTGGCATGCTTTTAGAGTTTTCCTAAGAGAATTATTAAAACCCGAAGTTATGAAGAAAGTAAAACTATTTTTAGGAGCAGCCATTATGGCGCTGATGTTTACTTCGTGTTATACCGAAGTTGTTGTAGAAGATCCGTATGTGGATCCTGTACCATCTATTACGTTGGGGGAACTGGTTTCCTCATACGAATTATGGTATGTGGATATAGATCGCAGTTCGGGTAACGGATATATTCCATTTATGCAGAAGGCATTTACTGTTTCCTTTCAGAATGGAACAATGTATGCCAATAATAACCTGGTTGGCATAGGTGCTCAGGGATATGGCTTCGGAATTGATGTAGGGTTTTATAACACGCATAATTTCGAGTTAGACATTTCGCATGATATCGACGGATTTTACTCCTTCGAAGTGACTCAGCTCAATAACAACGAGATCGAATTGTATTACCCGCCCTTACAGCTTTCATATATACTGGTTGGATATCAGCGAAACACCTTTAACTATGATGCTTTATTCTACGATAACATACATTATTTTATACAAGAATATGTAGCATGGGAAAAGACCTATACGAGTCCGTATGGTGAGCCTAACGAATTCGATTATGAAAACTACCTGCAGTTCCTGCCGGGTGGTGGAAATGGGAATTTCCAAAGTTCGGAAGACCCTAATGGGATGAATATTAATTCTATATACTGGGATTATACCGGGATCTATAATGTGGATGATGTACCGGGGGATCCTTACCTGAAATATTTAACACTTGATTATGATTTTATGGGCAATGAATACTTCCAATTGACCGTTATTAATGATCATACGATAGAACTGTTTCACGAGTTTTCAGGAACTGTTTATCGATTTACAGGAAAAGGATATATTCAGTATAAGAATACGGACGGAAAACTGCGTAAATCGAAAAAAGATATCGAAAAGGAAATGATAAAGATTAGTAAGTTTTAAATCAATACACGCTCACTAAGAGCCGGAACAACGATTTTTTTGGTTGGTTATGAACCGCCTCACGCCCATTCTTCGGGTTGTTGGGGCGGTTTTTCTTTATCGGTAGAAATTCATCTCGTCCAGATATTTCCAGACAGCATCCGGCAACATAGGCCGGATGTTCTTATTCTTCTTAATGGCATTTCTAATAAAAGTAGATGACAGTTCCATTATAGGTGCCTCGACCAGGGTTATTGCGGGATGATCTATGAATCGGGATTCTGTCCTGCCTTCCGAAATACGCGGATAAACATATATGGAATATCGTTCCAAAATTACTTCGTAGTTTTTCCACTTATGAAAACTCTTCAAGTTATCTTCTCCCATGATTAGGCAGAAATTATATTCTGGATACTTTTCTTCCAAATGCGCAAGTGTATTGACCGTATAATTGGGCTGGGGCAGATCGAATTCGATAGAACTCGTTTTAAGTTTAGGATAATCCTCTACTGCAATGCGTACCATAGTGAGACGATGAACGTCGTCCAGGAGAGAGTTTTTCTTTTTGTGTGGATTGTGGGGTGTGACTACTAACCAGACTTCGTCCAGATCGCTAAATTCCACCATATAATTGGCAATGGTAAGATGGCCAACATGAATAGGGTTAAAAGTTCCGAAGTACAATCCGATTTTCTTGCTTACCCTCATTATTTATTCTTCTGAATCTACTTTTACTGTTTCAGGATCTGAATTAGACGAGATATGTTTCAACACCAGAGTTTCGGCTTGTTTTAAGGCGTCATCCAGATTATCGTTTACGATCACATGATCAAATTGTGGAGCCGTGGCCATTTCAATGGAAGCCTTGGCGATCCTCATATTTATCTTTTGGTCGTCTTCAGTCTTTCTTTTTTTTAGACGGATCTTTAATTCCTCAACACTTGGGGGCTCTACAAATACTGCCAGTGTCTTTTCGGGATATTTTTTCTTAATACGAAGCCCGCCAACCACATCTATATCGAAGATCACGTTTTTCCCCATCGCCCATAACCTGTTTACTTCAGAATGCAAGGTTCCGTAAAAATTATCCCGGTACACCTCTTCCCACTCGAGAAAATCGTTATTTTTTATATGTTTTTTAAACGCTTCAGTTGAAATGAAATAATAATCTTCTCCTTCTTTTTCGGTACCTCTGGGCTGCCTGGATGTAGCAGAAACTGAAAATGCAAGATTTAAATGATCCTGCTTGAGTAAATGCCGAACGATCGTTGTTTTACCACTTCCGGAGGGTGCCGAAAACACTATGAGTTTTCCGCCCTTCATTACAGCACATTTAACGCTTGTTCCTTGATCTTTTCCAATTCGTCTTTCATCTGAACGACCAGCTGCTGCATAGGCGCATAGTTCGCTTTACTCCCTATAGTATTGATCTCCCGGCCAATTTCCTGGGAGATAAACCCTAGTTTTTTTCCGTTCGATGTATGGTTCTCTAGGGTTTCCTTAAAATAGTCTAAATGATTTTTCAGCCTCACCTGCTCTTCGGTGATATCGTATTTTTCGAGATAGTAGATAAGTTCCTGCTCAAATCTATTCTCATCCACACTTTCCTTTAATTCGGAAATTGCTTTCCGCAACCTATCCTTTACGTTCTCTATTCTCTGTGGGTCCATCTCGATCACTTCTGCTAGAAGGGCATCAATATTTACCACTCGCTGGAGAAATTCAGTCTCGAGCGCATTACCTTCACTTGCACGATATTTGTTAATGGCTTCAAGGGCCTGATCGACCGCTTCTACTATTTTATTGAATTCGGATTCGTCTATTTCTTCTCGTTCGGTTTTTAATGCATCGGGTAGACGGATAGCCATTTTCAGCAGGTCTGTTGCGTCCCCGTCGGCTATTTCAGAAAGCTGGCCCATATATTGCTTTACCACAGATTCATTTACCACAGAATTGGTAGATTCGCCGGTTAGTTCTACGTATAAGTTGAAATCGACCTTTCCCCTGGAAAGCGATTTTGAAATTCGATTACGCAGCATTAATTCTTTCTCACGATAGGCAGATGGAACTCTTGCGTTGAGGTCCATATTTTTACTATTCAGTGATTTTATTTCTACGGTAATTTTCTTTGTAGGTAATTCTATTACACTTTTACCGTAACCGGTCATGGACTTTATCATACCCTTTTGTTTATGCGAGCAAAGGTACACATTTTAGGCATTTGGCGGAGAATCACCCTGTATAAGATCACCATTTTCATCAAAGTGATTGGATAGATATTTTTCTGTATAAAATATTACCAGAAGTATGAGGATGGTATTTCCTACCACCGTAATAAGTAAATTCCAACCGGGGATCAGTAAATAAGTTACAGCCGGGATAAGAAAGCTGTAAAGGCAAAATTGCAACATTAATTGAGCAGCATATTTATTAGCCGCTTCCCAGGTCTTTGGATTTTTCATAGACCTTGTTGTTCGGTAGCCATAGAAGGGATTGATTTTTTTAGGGGGATATCTTTTTATGATAAACGCCAGTAGCATCATAAATCCACAATATCCCAGGGCCCACCAAAGTTGGCCTGTATCACTTATCGATCCCATAAAGTGAAGATTTTAATCGAGCCTCCTAATCTTTATATTTCTAAACCACACCTTATCACTGTGATCCTGTAGACCAATGTGCCCGGTTTGGTATTTTCCGAAGCCTTCCCAATCTTTAAATTTCGAGTTTGCCACCATGGCATCCCAGTCGTCACCATGAACAGGAAAGTTAACGATCTCTGTTCCATTCAGAGTTACTTTTCCTTTGTTAGTCTTGTGATTGATCTCGATCACACAGTGGTTCCATTCCCCTACCGGTTTGGTGACATCCTTAGAAGGTTTTATCATATCGTAAAGGGATCCGGCAGTATGGACTCCATCTCCCACCTTGGCGTCGGGATGTTTTTCATTATCTAACACTTGGATCTCGGGGCCTGTTTGGTAGGCTTCCGGGTATTTTTCATCTTCATGTACTCCCCAGAAGATCCCGCTATTTCCCGCCTCAGAAATTTTCCATTCAAGAGACAGTACGAAATTGGTATACTGGTCTTTCGTGATAATGTTCTTACCTCCCTCTTCTCCCGGAGTAAACGCCATCGCACCATCTTCAATAGTCCAATTGTCGTACATGGTTTCAGATAAATAACCCCTCCAGTTATCGAAGGAAGTGCCGTCGAACAATACGATCCATTCACTATTCTCGTCGGCTTTTTCCACTTCGGTCATTTCCATATTTTCATCCATATTTAAGCTTTCCTCCTTTGTTTTTTCTTTACAGCTAAACATAATTACTGCGGTAAAAGCATACAATAAAATCTTCTTCATTTTATTTTAATTTTAAATTAAAGTCCAAGTATTCTTTTCAATTTTTCCTTGTCAATTTCAGATCCGGCGAAATCATCGAATCGTTTTTGTGTTACTTCGATAATATGGTCGCTTATAAATTTAGCGCCTTCTCTAGCACCTTGCTCCGGACTTTTTATAACACATTCCCATTCCATAACTGCCCATACATCACAACCGTATTCAGAAAGTTTGCTGAAAACTGTCTTAAAGTCGATCTGCCCGTCACCCAGAGATCTGTAACGCCCGGCCCGGTCTTTCCAATCTCCATATCCACCAAATGCTCCCTTTTTCCCAGTGGGATTAAACTCCGAATCTTTTACATGAAACGCTTTGATGAACTCGTGATAATGATCTATGTATTCTATATAATCCAGTTGTTGTAATACAAAATGACTAGGATCATAGAGAATATTCACTGCCTTGTGATTGCCAGTGGCTTTCAGAAATCGTTCGAAAGTCACGCCGTCGTGTAAGTCTTCTCCCGGATGAATCTCATAACAAACCGCAACTCCATTTTCTTCATATTCATTGAGAAGGGGCAACCAGCGTTTTGCGAGTTCTTCAAACCCCATTTCCACAAGTCCGGCAGGGCGTTGCGGCCAGGGATGCCACGTATGCCATAACAAGGCACCGCTAAAGGTAGCATGCGCCTTTAATCCTAAATGCTTGCTGGCACGGGCTGCGCTTATTACTTGCTGTCTCGCCCATTCGGTACGTTTTTTAGGATTGTTCTTGCAGTCGTCCGGCGCAAAATTGTCGAACATAATATCGTAAGCAGGATGAACTGCCACCAGCTGTCCCTGAAGATGGGTGGATAACTCGGTGATCTCCAGTCCATATTCGGCGATCTTTCCTTTAAGTTCGTCACAATACATTTTACTTTCACCGGCCAGGGTAAGATCTATCAATCGGCTTTCCCAGGTAGGAATCTGAATTCCCTTGTACCCCAGGTCGGCCGCCCATTTACACAAACCGTCAAGGGAGTTAAAAGGAGCCTTATCGTCCATGAACTGGGCTAAGAATACTGCAGGACCTTTTATTGTTTTCATTTCAGCATTATATTATAGTTTCTTCCAAACATTGCCTTCGGCGTGAGAGGCAACAACTGTTTCGATAAATTTCATTCCACGCACACCATCTCGAATTCCGGGAAATTCTGCGGGGTCGTAATCTTGTCCCCGAATGGCTTTTGCAACTCCTTTGTAAATATTTCCCATCGCATCGAAAATCCCTTCGGGATGCCCGGGAGGAAGTTTGGTTCCATCTAAGGACAACGCGCTGTTATAAATATTACCCGGCTTTAGAGTTTGTATAGGCTTTCCGTCTTTTAAAAGATACAGATAATTGGGATTTTCCTGTTCCCATTTCAACGTGCCTTCTCTTCCAAATACAGCAACCGAAAAATTATTCTCCTCTGCCGTAGCAATCTGGCTGGCACGTAAAACACCTTTCACCTGGTCGCCAAGACGAAGTAAGACCGTACCGTCTATATCCATCTTATTATCTTCGTATAGATAATTAAGATCGGCAAGTACAGATTTTATTTCTATCCCCGTCATATATTCGAGCATTTGGTAGGCATGTACACCTATATCACCCATACAGCAGCTGATTCCCGATTTTTCCGGGTCTAATCTCCAGGTGGTTGCCCTTAGTTTCGGATCGTGGATAATGGGGTTGATCCACCCCTGGTAGTATTGAGCGTCTACTTTCTGAACCTCACCTATGGCCCCTTCAGCAATCATTTTTTTCATTTGCCGAACCATAGGATACCCTGTGTAGGTATGGGTTAACGCAAATACATTATTTTTTTTCTTCTGAATCTCCTTAAGCTCCAAAGCTTCCTGATAATTCATGGTCATAGGTTTTTCACAGATCACGTGAAAGCCGGATTCCAGCAATTTCTTCGCCATGGGGAAATGCAGAAAATTAGGTGTTAGCACCGAAAATACCTGAATACGTTCACTTTCTGGCAGAGAAAGTTCGGCATCCACCATAGTATCAAAATCGGGATAAATGCGGTCTGTAGGGATACCAATTTCGTTTGCAAATTCTATGCTTTTCTCATGATCGGGATTAAAGACCGCTCCGGTGAGCTGATAGCTATCAAACATACTGGCCGCAACACGGTGAAGTACACCAATTAAGGAATCACCTCCGCCGCCTAGCACGCCCCATTTCAGTTTTTTACTCATATTAAGTTTTATATTCTATTTTTTCATTTTTAAATAGCAATCCAAAGATCACAAATACAACTGCGGCAAAAATGGCAGGGAAGAACCAAATGTCCTTCCATGCGTGAACACCTTCCGAAACCAGGTTAGCGTCTGTTACTTTTCCGGCCACATAGAACCCTATTAGCATACCCACTCCATAGGTCGCTAAGGTGATAAGACCTTGTGCGGCACTTTTCACTTTTTCACCAGCTTTGCTATCGGTATAGATCTGGCCGGACACAAAGAAGAAATCATAACAAATCCCATGTAGAATGATCCCGGTAACGAGCATAAAGAATAGCTCGCCAGCATCACCAAAAGCAAATAGCAGGTAGCGGATCCCCCATGCCAACATACCTACCAAAATGGTCATTTTAAATCCATATTTCTTAAAGAAGAACGGAAGAAGCAACATGAACACCACTTCCGAGATCTGTCCTGCCGAAGCCCAGGCAGTAGAATTCTCCACGCCCGATTCGGTTAGGAACGGACTTAAATTTTGATAGTAGAATGCCAGAGGAATACATATAAGTACTGAAGATAAAAAGAATACCAGGAAGTTTCTGTCCTTTAATAATTTTAACGCATCAAGGCCCAGAATATCTCCAATACGCACCTTTTCGCCTTTTGCTACGCTTGGAGGTGTTTTGGGAAGGAAGAAACTAAATATTCCAAGTAGTCCAGAGGCAATTGCAGTCATTAAAAAAGTTTTGGCCAACATTCCTTCGGCAATATTATCCAGAGAATCCCATTTAAACGCGAAGCTTATTAGAAGGCCAGCCACTATCCAGCCCACTGTACCCCAAACCCTGATAAAGGGAAATTCTTTCGCGGGATCTTTCATTTGATTGAAGGAAACAGAATTAACCAAAGCCAGGGTAGGCATATAGGCGATCATATACCCAAGAACATAGGGATAAAATACGGTGAAATCTGTGGCTTGCGACATTTGGTACATCAGGAAGGCACCGATAAGATGTAAAACGGCTAAGATCTTCTCCGCATTAAAAAATCGGTCGGCGATAAGTCCTATAATAAAAGGAGCGATGATGGCTCCCCACGACTGCGTTGAATATGCCATGCCGGTTTCTGCACCCGTTGCAGACAGGTTGTTACCCAGAAATGTTCCCATGGTTACAAACCACCCGCCCCAGATAAAGAATTCCAGGAACATCATAATCGATAATTGAATTCGAGTAATTGCTTTCATAGGTCCTATATTAATTAGCTTTAGCAGCTGCCTTTTCTATTAGTTGCTTCGTTTTTACAATCCCTTCCGGCTCATCGATTTCCTCCGATTCGAATTCTACTCCAATATGACCATCGTATCCGGCGTCCTTTACGATCTGCATCATTCGGTAATAGTCTATCCTGGTCTCATTCCCGTTTTCGTCGAAAGTATTCGCTTTTGCGCTCACTGCTTTAGCGGCCGGCATCATAAGTTCGATCCCTCGATAATAATCTGGATATTCCTCTACGCATTTTCCCCATCGTTCATTGTTTTCACGTTTTATACACCAATTCCCGAAATCGGGTAAAGTACCACAATTGGACATGTTCACCTTTTCAATAGCGGCCATAAGTTTGTCTGCGTCTGAAGATAACCATCCGTGATTTTCAGCCAGGACATTGATGTTTTTAGTGGCGGCGTATTCGGAAAGTTTTTTTAATCCATCCACAACGGTTTCGCTCCAAACCTTGGGGTCGTTGGTTCCAAATGTATTAACGCGAATTGCATGGCCTCCTAATTTTGCAGCCGCATCTACCCATTTCTTATGGTTTTCCACGGCGAGATCTCGTGCTTTTACATTAGGATCGGCTAGGTCACCTTCGTCGTCCACCATGATAAGGACACATTTTACACCGTGTCGCTTGTTCTCCGCCAGCAAGGAATCTACAACGGCATCGTGCCCTATCTCCTCAATCTGTTTTGTATAAAGTTGTGTAACAAATTCCACTGCATCGAAACCTAGTTCTTTAGCATCCCGGGCAAAATTAAATGGATTGCCATCCTTAGCCTTGTAACGACGGTGTAAGGACCATTGTGCCAATGATAATTTAACTTCTGGATCCGGGGATTTCACTTCTGTGTTCTGGTCTATTTCGGCAACTTCTGAATTTGATTCAGTCTTATTGCCACATGAGAGAATCACTGAGGATAAGATGAATAAGGTGAAGAATTTTTTCATTGAGGATGTTTTTTGAGAATACTGTAAATATGATGGTCCATTTTTAAGGAGTTCTAAGTTAGTTTTTTTTTGAAAGAAATGGATAAGAATGTGTGTTCTGATAGGATATTTGCAATCGAAAACGTTTTCGACTGAACATGTTCTTATTTACGGTGCAGTTTCTTGTAAAATCAACAAAAAAACAAGACATTAGTTGTTCGCTTGTTGAGAAATTAATTCCATATAAAAATAAAACAACCTCTTATTTCAATCTAAACCAATAACTCCACAATGATTAACCCTAATGAAAATTACGATGCCATAGTTGTAGGCTCTGGTATTAGTGGCGGATGGGCCGCCAAAGAACTGTGTGAAAACGGTCTAAAGACCCTCGTTCTGGAACGAGGGAGAATGGTAGAACATATTAAAGACTACCACACCATGAATATGGATCCGTGGGAATTCGAGTTCAAAGGACAACTTCCAAAAAGTGAACAGGACAAACAGTTAAAACAAGCCAGATCCGGATATACTACAGATGAAGCTCACCGACATTTCTTTGTGAACGACCTGGAACACCCTTATAACGAAAAGAAGCGATTCGATTGGCTTCGCGGTTACCACGTTGGTGGACGTTCCTTAGTTTGGGGTAGACAGAGTTACAGGTTGAGTGATATCGATTTCAGCGCGAATAAGAAGGAAGGAATTGCTGTAGACTGGCCGGTACGATACAAAGATATTGCACCCTGGTATGATAAAGTTGAAGAATTTATAGGAGTAAGTGGAGAGAACCTTGGTCTTCCGCATCTACCGGATGGTAAATTTTGTCCTCCCATGGAATTAAATTGTGCAGAGACCGATTTGAAAGACAAGATCGCTAAAAATTATGACGACGGCCGGGTACTAACCATCGGTCGTGCTGCTCATATCACCGGGACCCAAACTTTTCAGGGACGTTCCAATTGTCAGTTTAGAAATCGCTGTATGAGAGGATGTCCGTTTGGCGGCTATTTCAGCAGTAATTCATCTACATTACCTGCAGCCGAACGAACCGGGAATCTAACGATCCGTCCGCATTCCATTGTAGCAGAAGTTTTATACGATGAGGCAACAGGAAAAGCCTCGGGAGTTAAAGTTATAGATGCAGAGTCTAAGGAAGAGATCGTTTTTAATGCGAAAGTGATCTTCCTGTGTGCTTCGGCAATAGCGTCTGCCAGTATTCTGATGCAGTCAAAAAGTAAACGTTTTCCTAATGGTATGGGGAACGATAGCGGTGAGTTGGGACATAATATTATGGACCACCATTTCAAAGCCGGAGCCTGGGCAAATGTTCCCGGTTTTGAAGACAAACATTATAAAGGACGCAGACCTAACGGGATCTATGTTCCCAGATTCAGGAATTTAGGGGGAAAGACCAACCAGAAAACCTTTAAAAGAGGATATGGATACCAGGGAGGTGCCAGTAGGAGCCATTACAACGAAATGGTTGCCGAGTTGGCCTACGGACAAAACCTCAAGGAATCTGTGGTAAAACCCGGAAAATGGCGAATGTTGTTATTAGGCTTCGGCGAATGTCTGCCATATCATGAAAATAAAATGACACTCGATTACGATAACCTTGATCAATGGGGATTACCAACAGTAACTTTCGATGCCGAATGGAAAGAGAACGAATACGAAATGCGGAAGGATATGGTACAGCAGGCGGTAGAGATGCTTAGTAATGCCGGATATGAGGATATAGAACCCTGGGACGATCCGGGTGCTCCGGGATTGGGAATTCATGAAATGGGAACTGCCAGAATGGGCCGGGACCCAAAGACCTCTGTGTGTAACGGAAACAATCAATTACATGCGGTTCCAAACGTATATGTAACCGACGGAGCATTTATGACCTCCGCCAGTTGTGTAAATCCGTCACTTTCATATATGGCCTTTAGTGCCAGAGCAGCGAATCACGCAGCTCAACAAATTAAAAAAGAAGCATAATGGATAGAAGACAAGCACTACGTAATATAGGATTTGGAGCCGGAGTAATGGTTGCCACGCCTACAGTTATCAGTCTGTTACAGAGCTGTAAAACTGAAGCTGATAAACCGGCCTATGTTCCGGTTTTCACTACAGCCGGTGAATTTCATGCACTTACAACCATGGTGGATCTTATGATCCCTTCAGATGAGACGGTACCGGGGGCGGTAGATGTAGGAGTACCTCAGTTTATCGATTCGTATTGGCAAGAGGTAACACCATCTACCCAGGGGAAGATCTGGGCAGAAAGATATGAGCCGTTACAAGCGAACATAAAGACATTTCTTAAATTGCTCGCAGATGAATTCCGAACCACTTTCAATAAAGAACTTGAGGATGGAGAAGCCACCGAATTTGACCAGATTCTGGCCAAATATCTGAAGTCGAGTGAGGAAGAGCAACGTGCTAAGTATATAAAGATGTCCGAGTTTTACGAAGCCTATGATGCCGATCCAACTACTTCGCCCGATCCAGACGCAGCAGTTTTTAGCCTGGTCGCCGGAATTAGAGGGATGAGCATCTGGGCATGGAAATCCAGCGAGGAGATTGGCAAGAACGTACTATGGTATGATCCTGTACCAGGACAACAGAAGGGATGTATACCTTTAAGCGAAGCCGGCAATGGAAATGCGATGGCTTTATAATTTTTTAAAATGGAAAGACGTCAATTTATAAAACAGGGAGCTCTTGCGGGTTCCCTGTTCTCTTTAGGAGGAAGTGCACTAGCCAGAGAGCTATGGCCTCAATCATACTCTCAGGCACATTCGTTTAATTTAAAATATGCACCTCATATTGGTATGTTTAAAGAACATGCGGGAAATGATGTGGTGAGTCAGCTGGAGTTTATGGCGGCGCAGGGATTTAAGGCCTTCGAAGATAATGAAATGCAAAAACGCCCTGTGGAAGAACAAGAACGAATGGCATCGGCTATGCAGCGCCTTAGCATGGAAATGGGAGTATTTGTAGCACACACTATATATTGGAAGGAACCCAATCTTGCAAGTGGGAATAAGGAAAAAAGAGAAGAATTCATTTCAGAAATAAAAAGATCTGTAGAGGTTGCCAAACGTGTAAATGCAAAATGGATGACAGTGGTGCCGGGGCATGTAGATTTGAAATTAAACATGAACTACCAGATGGCCAACGTGATAGAGACCCTAAAACAAGCCAGTGAAATTCTCGAACCACATGGCCTTACCATGGTACTCGAGCCGCTTAATTTCAGGAATCATCCGGGCATGTTTCTAAGCGAATCACCACAGGCATTCGAAATTTGTAAGGCTGTGGGCAGTCCGTCCTGCAAGATACTTTTTGATGTGTATCATCAACAGATCCAGGAGGGGAATCTAATTCCAAATATAGAGGCCTGCTGGGATGAGATCGCTTATTTTCAGATGGGTGATAACCCAGGAAGAAACGAACCCGGTACGGGCGAGATCAATTATAAGAATATCTTTCGCTTTATTCACAAGAAAGGATTTACCGGAATCCTGGGAATGGAACACGGGAACTCTATTAAGGGAATAGAGGGGGAACAACAGGTAATTAATGCCTATAAAGAGGCCGATAGTTTTTTATAAGGTCGACTATTCTACAATAAATTTACCTTTCATAAGTCCCGAATGCCCGGGGAAACTACATATAAAATCGTAAGTCCCCGCAGCTGGAGCGGTAAAGGTAATGGAGGTGGTTTGTCCTCCACCTATCATTTTGGTATGTACAATTACGTCATCGGAATTTTCCGGGATCCAATCTAAAGCTTCACCAGCTTCGGCGGCTTTTATAGAAAATTCGGGAATAGAGACTCCAGGCTTTAGCAGAACAAAATTATGTCCCATTACCTTTAAATCGAGCTTTCCAATATGCCGGAGAGTTAAAGTAACTTCCTGGCCTGCTTTTACTTTGATCTCGTTCTTATCATATTGCATAAGATCATTTCCGGTAAGGCCAATGTTCACACTATTGGATTTTTCGGTAACAGCTTCTTTCTTATTACCTATCTTGATCTCTTCCTTTTCTTCCTTTTTCTCTTTTTCACCACCGCAGTTGTAAATAAGGCCCAACATTAGAAGGAGTATCGTAAATCTTAATATTTTCATGCTTTCTTAATTAGTGATTAGAATTTAAAAACTCCAGGGCACGGGTCTCATTGTAATAGATGTTATTAGGGCCTACAAAGCCCACATGTCCTCCGTACTTTGGAGTTTCAAGATAAATGTTTTTTAATTCTGATGCAAGTTCTCTCGGGTAGCATCGATCACTTAAAAAACTGTCATTTTCGGCATTGAGAATTAAAACCGGGATTTTGATTTGTTCTAAGAATTGCCCGCTACTGTTTTTATGGTAATAATCGTAAGCGTCTTTAAATCCGTGCGCCGGGGCCGTATAAATATTATCAAAATCCAGCAGGGATCTTATCTTTTTACTTTCTGAAGCTGAAGCCAGTTCGGGGAAAAGCTGAACTTTCTGTACATATTTCTTCCGAAGGTCATACAAAAAAGAAGTTCGGTAGATCCAATTGTGAAATCTCGTTAGAGAATTGAGCGATCCTTCCAAACTCAAAGGTGCCGAAACGGCAATGCTTTTTTTGATCTCCTTCGGAACAAACTCCCGTTCCCCGAGATATTTCAATAAGAGATTTCCACCGAGGCTAAAACCAATAAGAGCGATCTCCGTATAGGAATCCTTTTGCAAGATATAACGAATGATCTCATCCAGATCGTCTGTTTTACCTGCGTTGTACGACTTGTATAACCGATTGGGTTCTCCACTGCAACCGCGATAGTTCACCGCACACACATTCCAGCTATTTTCCGTGAGTACCTTCGCCTGCCCTTTTATATAGGTGCGTTGAGCATTGCCTTCCAGTCCGTGCAATAAAATGGCGATTTTGGTTGACTCTCCGGGCGTAAAACTAAAGTCGAGGTCGATAAAATCTGAATCACTAAGGATAATACGTTCTCTTGTTTGAACCAGCTTAGGAGATTGCCTGATCTTTGCCGAATAGATGGTAGAAAAATGTGCGTTTTTAAATAATCCCTTTGCACGATAGGAGGAAGTTACTAATGGCATTGGTAAGTTATATGGTCCTGAGGCTGTAAATATAGAGGAATAAAGTGAAATAGAAAGAAATTTGCTAAATTAGATACCAATTGGTATCTTTGATGCATGAGAAATTCCGAAGCCACTAAAAACCGTATTATAAACGAAAGTGCAAACCTTTTCAATACACAAGGTTATAAGGCAACTTCTATAAGTGATATTACCAGGGCTACGGGACTAACCAAGGGTGCCATATACAGGCATTTTGAAAACAAACAGGACCTTGAACAGCATGCGCTCCGTCGCTTGTCTAAACTAATGTTCGAAGAGATTAGCGAGTTGATCAGGAAGGCAAATTCATTTCAAACAAAATTTGAAGCCATCTTTACTTTCTTTGAAAATTACATGAATGCGCCACTATACGAAGGGGGATGTCCATTGATGAATGCTGCTATAGAAACAGATGATACAAATCCTGTACTAAGGCAACAGGCCTATAATATGCTTGCACATCTAAGGGCATCTATGGCAAAATTACTGGCGAACGGGATTAAAAACGGGCAGGTAAAACCAGATATAGATGTTTCGTTTTACAGCACCATCTTTATTGCCAGCCTGGAAGGAGGGATCATGATGAGTAAGCTGGAACGTAATGATGAAGCGATACAACACACCATACATCACCTAAGAAGCCTGGTAAAAGAATTGTCGATATAAAAAAATTTAAAATTAAAGATACCAATTGGTATCTCAATCATTATGAAGCAGTTACTACCAAAAATCATCGGTCGGACATTCAACTTATTAACACCGGTATTTCCAAAGTACACACGAAACCGCGCTTTCGATCTTTTATGCAGGATTAAACATATCCCTGTAACTGAAACCGGGAGAAAATTTTTCGATGCCGGCGAAACTATTTGGATGGAAATATCCGGAACCAAGACTGCCTTACACCGATGGGGTAAAGGCCCGGCGAATGTGCTGTTTTTACACGGCTGGATGAGCAATTCACAGCGATGGAAAAAATATGTAGAATCTCTAGACCCTGAACTATACAGCTGCTATGCCCTGGATGCACCGGGACATGGAGACTCCTACTCAAATTACATGAACATAGAGATCTTTCGACAGGCATATGAACAGTCCGTCAAGGCGATAGGAGAAGTAGATGTGGTGGTAGGACATTCATTTGGGAATTTGGTGGCTGGCTATCAATATCTGTATAGACCTTCGGTGGCCGTCAAGAGTTATGTGGTGTTGGGCTCTATTGCAGGATTAGAGCCCGTATTCGAATATTGCCGAGAAAAGATGGACCTTTCTCCCAGGATGATTAACAATCTCGGTGTGCGGTTCAATGAAGTTTTAAAGCTTCCACATAGTGATATCACTATGAAGCATTTTTTTCGGAAGTTGGATAAGCCCGTTTTTCTCATTCATGAGGAAACAGACACCATTACCCCTATCGCGCCGATAAAAGAGGCCGCTTCAGAAGCAAAAAATATAGAATTCCATTACACCAATGGGCTTGATCATACGTTAAAGAGCGATGAAATATTGAATCTAGTATTAAAATCTATTGAAACACAATCTAAAACAGGAAGGCATGTACTTGAAAGAATTTGAAATACGATGGAATGACCTGGATGCGAACAGGCATTTAGCAAATAGCTCATATGTAATGTATATGAGCCATACGCGTATGAGCTTCCTGAACGAACACGGTTTTGATACTCAAACCATGGAAAAATATAATGTTGGCCCGGTGGTATTTCATGAACATCTTTATTTTTTTAAGGAATCTCTGGGAGGAAAGATTAAAGTGAGTTTCGAACTAGGCGGATTAAGCGAGGACGGTAAATTCTTCAAATTCGTTCACAATTTCTACAATGATAAAGGAGAGAATCTAGCTAGCTGCGATATGCAGGGTGGGTGGATGGATCTTTCATCCCGAAAACTCACAGCACTCCCTCCAGAATTGATCGAAAAAATTAAACTATCACCTCACACAGCTGATTTTAAAATACTCACTAAAGAAGATATGCGGGCATTTGGCAGGAAACCTAAGAACCTTCAGTTTTAACTTTCGGTTTTCTGGTAGAGAGAAACACCCCGGTAAAGATCAGGATGGCTGCCAGTACCCGTAAGGGAGTAAGTGAATCTGCACCTGCCAGAATAGCGAATGTTGCCGCAATTACCGGCTGTAAATAGATAAATGCACCGATTGTGGACGGGCTTAATTGTTTAAGCGCATAAATGTTTAGCAAATAGGTCATCACGGTGGTCCCTACTACTACAAAGGCCAGTTTCCATATTGTATCCATATCCAGGCTAAACCAGCTAACCTGAGAGAATTCGCCAAATCCTATAGGAAGATTCATGACAAGGGCAAAGAGGAAGAAAAGCTTCATTAAGGTAATTGAACTGTATTTCGACACCAGGGGCTTAACGAAGATAAGATAGAAGGAATACGAAGCCGCATTCACTATAAAGAGAATGTTTCCCAGGGGGATGTTAGGAGCATTTGGTTGAGATTTTAATCCAAAAAGGATGAGTAGCAAGGCTCCCGCTAAGCCAATTCCTATTCCTACAGATTTCAGCCACGTGATGCGCTCCTTCAGAAAAAATGCCGAAAGTACCAGTAATAGTACAGGGGACAAGGTGATCACTACCGAGCTGTTTATGGGAGTGGATAGTTCGAGGCCCTTAAAGAACATATTCATGTTGAGCACCATACCGAAAAAGGCACAACCTATTATTCGTAACCAGTCTTTCTTATCTATCTTTTCGGAGCGATAGAAGAAGCTTATAAGCCAAAAAAGTACGGCTGCACCGCCTACTCTAAGAAGAATAAACCCAAAAGGGCCGATAATATCCGGCATAAGGCCTTTTGCTATGGTATGATTAACACCATAGATCGCGCTGGCTCCTGTAGCCGCTGCTAATGCAAGAACCCTTTTATTCATAAGCTTTGTCTCAATGCAAGCGAAGCTGCCTCGGTTGTTTTCTTGCTGTTCCCAATATAAATTTCATCCTTGTAAATCAAGACAGGCCGTTTTAAAAAGGTGTAATGTTCTAAAAGCAGATCTTTATAATCGGCCTCCTGCAAATTAACTTCTTTGAGATTTCGTTCTTTATATAAGCGCGCCCTTTTACTGAATAAAGCTTCATAGCTGCCAGCTAATTGTTTGAGTTTCTCCAGTTCTTTTTCTGAAACAGGATCGCTTTTAATCTCGCGTAAATTAACCGAATCGGGTAAATTGAGAAACTTCATGATGCGCCTGCAAGTATCACAGCTGTCTAAATAATAGAAGAGGTTCATTGTATGGAAAAGGATAAGTAAGATTCAACTTTTTTTATCGGAATCTCAAGCTCGATAGGTCCGGCCGCATAACTGGCGATATCGTACTGATTATAGATCATTACTATATTAGAACCGCTAAACCCAATCGACTCGGGCAAATGGAAGCGATCATCTTCAAACCAGAATCCCGTTGCATTGATAGATTCGTTCTCGGGGATCTCAAAGGCTTTTCTGAATTCTTTTTCAGCTAATTTGACGAAAGATTTTTTATCGGTAAATAGCTCATCTAGGGTTAAGGGCTGGCCGGTTTGGGCATCGAAATTTTCGAAAAAGGTGGCGCCATAGCCGTGTGCACCTCCGGTAAACAGGTACTGATGCATTTCGAGCGACAATAATTGTGGACTGTTATAGGTTTCCCGGATATTTATCTCGACAAAATATTCGAGTTCCATATCGGGAAATTCGGCGGTGTGGGTTTGGTAGGTTTTTACAAATTGTGTCCCTGCTTCGGTGATCGATGTCGCAGAAGGGGCCGAAGTTTCTTCGCCCAGGTAAAGCGCTTCAATAATGAATTCTTTTACTACCGAATTGATAGTGTTCGCGCGTTCCCCATCCCCTTCAATTTGTATATAATTAACTGTGATCTCGGGACAGTCCGTATCGCAAATGGATAGTTCTTTTTCGGTGAAATTTTGAGCTGTGATGGACAAGGGTTGTTCCTTTTTGCAAGCGACTAAAAGACTTGCCAGAATGAAAGTGTATACGCAGATTCTAATCATTCGTTAAAAATACAACAGAATTCGCTTTCACGAAGTAATGTATTACTTTTGTTTTTCAAAAAATTCAGAACAATTCCATGAAATTCAACACCAAAACAATACACGGTGGCCAGCATGATGTTGATCCTGCTTACGGATCGGTAATGCCGCCTATATATCAAACCAGTACCTATGCACAATCAACACCAGGAGGGCATAAAGGCTTTGAGTATTCACGTAGTGGAAATCCTACCCGAGCTGCACTGGAACGCGCATTTGCCAGCATTGAGAACGGAAAACACGGGTTGGCGTTTGCCAGTGGACTGGCGGCGATAGATGCCGTGATAAAATTGCTCAAGCCGGGTGACGAAGTGATCTCTACAAACGACCTGTATGGAGGAACCTACAGGCTTTTTACCAAAGTTTTTGAGCAATTTGGTGTAAAGTTTCACTTTATCGGGATGGAGAACGCCGCAAATGTTGAAAAATATGTGAACGATAATACCAGGCTTATCTGGGTGGAAACACCCACCAACCCCATGATGAACATTATCGATATAAAGGCGTGTGCTGCCGTGGCGCGGAAACATGATTTGCTGCTTGCCGTGGATAATACCTTTGCTACGCCCTATTTACAACAACCATTAGACCTGGGTGCCGATATCGTTATGCATAGCGCTACAAAGTATCTGGGAGGCCATAGTGATGTGGTAATGGGTGCACTTGTGGTAAATGACGACAATCTGGCCGAAAAATTATATTTTATCCAGAATGCGAGCGGTGCAGTTTGTGGCCCTCAGGATAGTTTTTTGGTGCTACGCGGACTGAAAACCTTACATGTGCGTATGCAACGTCATTGTGAAAATGGTAAGGCGATTGCAGAATACTTGCTCGACCACCCTAAAATTGAAAAAGTCTATTGGCCCGGTTTCGAATCGCATCCTAATCATGCAATTGCCAGGGATCAGATGCGCGATTTTGGAGGAATGATCTCCTTTGTCACCAAGGGTAATAATTACGATGAGGCAGTACGAATAGTGGAAAATCTAAAGATCTTTACCCTGGCTGAAAGTCTGGGTGGAGTGGAAAGCCTCGCCGGGCACCCTGCAAGTATGACCCATGCCAGTATCCCTAAGGAGGAACGGGAAAAAACAGGGGTTGTAGATGCTCTTATTCGGTTGAGTGTTGGAATTGAAGATGTGAACGATCTAATCGATGATTTGAAGCAGGCTATTGGATAAGAATAGATCTTATAAATAAAAAACCCCTGGGCCATTTAAGAACTCAGGGGTTTCTTTATATTTTGATATAAATGCTAGTCGAGGTAATAGATGTACCCTATATTCAGCCAGTAGATCCAGTCGTTGGCTTTATTTTCGGGAACAGGCAACTCGTTATTGTTTTCTTCGGAAGGGTTTAATCCATCCACCCAGTTACTGAAATAATACTGCCAGCGACTATCGAGCATAAGATCGCTCAATTCGGAAAGTTTATAACGAATACCAACACTCATCACTATAGACCAGGTACTGTCTCCTTCCTGCTGAAATGCATTTCGGTATTTAGGTAGAGGTGTAGAAATAGGAGTGTTAAGCGGACCTAATTCTGAATATACTTCAGGGTCGAAACTCACCCAGTGAACTCCAACAGCGCCAAATGGTGCTATTTTGTATCCTCCGGCGGCAAAATCCCGTATACTTAATGGAAAATATTCTAATTGTGTCCCAATATCGAAAACACGACTTTTCCCCTTCATTGCGCGCAATTGATCTGCAGTTTCACTGGTTCTGTCGGGATCTACCCATTTTCCAAAGTGATCGAAATTAGTAACGTGATAGTCTATTTCGTTCCTGATCTTAAAGTGGTCGTTGAAATAAACATCCCGGGTGTAACAATTACAATCCGCCCGATAAGAGAAGTTAATATAATGTATTAGCCCCACTCCAATACCAATATTTCCTTTATTGGTTTCGAAGTCATTACGCACTCCAAAGTCCGAATAGAACGCGACTGGACCGGTAATCACTCCTACTTCATGGGAGAATCCAAATTGGCTGTGAATGTCCTCTTTAGCGAAAACTAAGAGGAAAAACACCAATAGCAATGATCTGGCATTCATCATATAATGGTTTAGATTGAGACGTAACAAATATATAAAAACATATCTAACAGAGAAATTTAAAGGATATTTTTAGCTATTTCAGCATTTTATGCGTTTCATTTTTGGTAGATAACTTATATTTGCTCCTTGTTACGAAAACGTTTTCAGAGAACAAAAATTACACCTTTTACTTTTTTTTCTGAAACCATAAATTTCACAATCATTTAAATTTAAATTTTATACCAGTGAAGCAAAGTATAAAAGATTTCATCGCCTATGTTGAAAGTAGAAATCCTAATGAACCAGAGTTCATTCAGGCGGTAACAGAGGTTGCCGAAACTGTAATTCCATTTATAGAAGAGAATGAAAAGTATCAGGGTAAAATGTTACTGGAGCGTATGGCAGAGCCGGAACGAACCATTATATTTCGAGTACCCTGGCAAGATGATAAAGGAAATACGCAGGTTAATCGCGGATACCGTGTTGAGTTCAATTCGGCTATCGGCCCTTACAAAGGAGGCCTTCGATTTCATCCGAGTGTAAACATGAGTATCCTTAAATTTCTTGGGTTTGAACAAGTTTTCAAGAATAGCCTTACCACTTTACCAATGGGTGGTGGTAAAGGAGGAAGTGATTTTAATCCGAAGGGAAAAAGTGATTCGGAAGTTATGCGCTTTTGCCAAAGCTTTATGACCGAGCTACAGCGCCATATAGGGCCCAATACCGACGTCCCTGCCGGGGATATCGGGGTAGGCGGTCGAGAGATCGGCTATCTTTTCGGCCAGTATAAGCGCTTGCGGAACGAATTTACCGGGGTTTTAACCGGAAAAGGCCTTGAATACGGGGGATCACTTATTAGACCTGAAGCTACCGGCTTCGGAACCGTATATTTTGCCCAGAATATGCTGGAAACAAAGGGTCAAAGCTTTCAAGGTAAAACTGTTGTCGTTTCTGGATCGGGTAACGTTGCTCAATTCGCAGTAAAAAAAGCTACGGAATTTGGCGGAAAAGTAGTAACCATGTCCGATTCCGGCGGATTTATATATGATGAGGAAGGAATAAGCGAGGAAAAACTTGCCTTTATCATGGAATTGAAGAATGTAAAACGAGGACGCATTAAAGAATATGTAGACAAATACCCGGCGGCTTCGTATAGTGAAGGCGAACGTCCATGGAGCATTCAATGCGATGTGGCACTTCCATGCGCCACTCAGAACGAATTGAACAAGGAAGAAGCAGAAACCCTTGTAAACAATGGTACGATCTGCGTAGCTGAAGGGGCAAATATGCCATCAACGCCCGAAGCCATTGAGGTTTTCCACAAAGCAAAAATATTATTCTCACCCGGGAAGGCGTCTAACGCCGGTGGTGTGGCCACTTCGGGATTAGAAATGTCGCAAAACTCCTTACGCCTTAGCTGGAGCGCTGAAGAGGTAGACCAGAAGCTACATGGAATAATGAATGATATACACGCTGCCTGTGTAAAATATGGCAAAAACGGTGATGGTTATGTAGATTATGTACGAGGAGCCAATATTGCCGGATTTGTAAAAATTGCCGACGCAATGCTGGCACAAGGCATCGTATAATTATAATTCCCACGAATATAAAAAAGGTTGCTCGCGGAAGCAACCTTTTTTCATTTGTATCCAGCAATAAATAGTATTTTAGCGTGTTATTATACACAAACAAAAACTGCATGAAACTGCTTATTACTGCTCTATTCTTCTTGTCCTGTGCAGTCACAGCTCAGAATTTCGAGAACGAATGGACAGGTTATTTTTCTTATGTTTCTGTGAAGGATATTACTCAGGGTAATGATAGGGTTTTTGTGGGCGCAGAAAATGCGGTTTTTTCCTACGATCTCTCTACCCTGGAGATCAACACCATTTCGTCTGTAAATGGACTATCCGGCGAACCTATCTCATCCATTTATTACAGTGCTAATTTCAACCTTCTTGTCATTGGGTATGAAAACGGGCTAATGGATATTGTAATGGACGGAAATGAGGATATCCTTAAAGTAGTGGATATTCTGGAAAAACCCACAATTCCGGCGAACAGAAAACGAATTAATCATTTCACCGAATACAATGGTAATCTTTATATCTCCACCGGTTTTGGAATTTCGGTCTACGATCTGGACAGGTTGGAGTTTGGCGACTCTTATTTTATTGGGGATCTGGGCGCTCAGATAGAAATTACACAAACCACCATTAGCGGAGAATTTATCTTTGCATCTTCAAGGGAAGGGGGAATTCGTCGAGCCTTGGTCGATAACCCTAACCTGATAAATTTTCAGGAATGGACCACCTTCAATGCAGGTGTGAACTGGATAGGAGTTCAAACTCTTGGCGAGGAAGTATATGCCATGCGTACAGACAGTAGGCTTTCAGAATATATTCCGGGAGTTGGTTTTGTACCTGTTACCGCATTCACGAACGAGGTTGTCGATTTCGGGGTTCATGACGACTTACTAACTATAACTACTGTGGCAGGTATTGAGGCTTATTCCGAGGGCTTTGTCTTGCAAGCGATGGTACAGAATATACCAGGTTTTGATGTGATAGGGCAATCCGGCTATAATTTCAACAGCACATTCTACTACGGAACAGAGGAAGATGGCTTACTGGCCATTCCGTTTGGCACTAACCAGGCATTGCAGATCCTTCCGGATGGACCAATAGATAATCATCCGTTTTCAATCGATGTGGCGCCCGGAGAACTATGGGTGGCCTTTGGAGATGTGGATGTAAATTTCAACCCTTTTCCACTTACCAATAAAGGAATAAGCCATTTAAAGGAAGGGAGCTGGAACAATTTCGATTTTGAGGAAGCATTAAGCACTAACGATATTGTAAACGTGGCCATAAACCCTAATAATACCGAAGAGGTGTATATGGCTTCTTATAATAAAGGATTGTTACGCATTGTAGACGGTCAACCTTTATTTCGGTATGATAATACCAATACCAATCTAAATTCTATAGATCCCAATGGTACCGATGTGCGAATTTACGGCGCCGATTTCGACAGAGATGGTAACCTCTGGATCACACAAAGCCGTGAAGATGAAGGACTAATTAAGGTCACTCCGTCTCAGTCTTTTCAGAAAATAGACGTAACCGGAATTATCGCCAATGCAGGTTCTACGGGAGCTTTGGGAGAGCTTCGCATAAGCAGGGAAGGGTATGTATTTTTCACCTACGATCAGGATGGTCTGGTGGGTTACAACCCTGCTACCGGGCAATTCAATCTTATTTCAGAAGGAATAGGAAGCGGAAATCTTCCCGATAACAACGTGCGCGCTATAGAATTCGACAATCAGAATCGCTTGTGGATTGGAAGCTTAATGGGTCTGAGGGTATTGTTTAATGTGGGAGGATTTTTTGAAGAAGGTGCCGATGTGGATACTTCCCCTATCATTATTTTAGAAGATGGTGTGGCCCAGGAATTGCTTTTCGAGCTTACGGTAACCGATATAGAAGTGGACGGATCCAACAACAAATGGATATCTACGGCTACTTCGGGCGTTTTCTACCTGTCTTCAAATGGACAGGAAACCTTGTTGCGATTTACCAAGGACAACTCGCCTTTGCCTTCCAATAATGTACAGGATATCGCTGTCGATCCTTTCACCGGAGTAGTGTACTTTGCTACCATAAATGGCTTGGTGGCTTACAATGGATCTTCAACAGCACCCAGGGAAAACCTTGAAGATGTATATTCTTACCCTAATCCGGTTCGGCCCGGATTCGATGGGAATGTTACCATAGATGGGTTAACCTCCAGGGCTAATGTGAAGATCACCGATATTGAAGGTAATCTGGTATTCGAGGAAACCAGCCAGGGAGGGAGTGTATTATGGGACACCACTGCCTTTGGACGCTATAAAGTAGCCTCCGGAGTATATCTGGTGCTTATCACCACCGAGGATGCGCTGGAAACCAAAGTTCACAAGATAATGGTGATTCGCTAATGGTGATCACTACCCCTGCCATTGTATTCTCATCTGTTAAATACGCCGAAGCAGACCTTATTGTAAGCTGCTTTACCGAGACTTCCGGACTTAAAAGTTATCTCCTACGCAATGTATTAAAGTCGCGTAAAGGAAAACTGAGAGCTTCCTATTTTCAACCTTTAACACAGCTAGAGATCACCGCCGTCCACAGGGATAAAGGAACTTTAGAACGCATTCAGGAAGCCAAAATACTGGAACCGTATCGCAGTTTGCACACAGATGTAGTAAAAAGTGGAATTGTTATGTTCCTGGCCGAAATTCTAAGAACCTCTATCAGGGAAGAGGAGGCAAATGCAGACTTGTTTCGTTATCTGCAACAATCCTTGTTTTGGCTGGATACGCACGATGCTGTAGCCAATTTTCATCTGCTATTTCTCTTAAAACTAACCGCTTATCTGGGTTTCTATCCGGACGAATCTACCCTGGAAAAAAAATACTTCAATCTGGAGGAAGGATATTTTGAGGATACGCCTGGTGGAATGGCCTGTGAAGAGGGTGAAAATATTGAGGTGTTGAAAGGGTTGTTCGGCATAGATTTTGATGCACTTGACGGAATTAAACTAACCAAAAAAGTGCGTTCGGAAGTGCTCAATTTGTTATTGAATTATTATCAATTACATTTGCAGGCCTATAAAAAACCGAAGTCACTTTTGGTTCTAAATCAACTTTTCAGTTAACGATGCGAAACCACTTACTAATTGTAATTGTATTACTCTCATTCTCTCTATCAGCCCAACAAATTAAAGTAATCGATGCCACCAACCTCCAACCCATTTCAGGGGTTGCAGTTTTTAACGATGATGCCACCAAAAACGGGATTACAGATTTCGATGGATTGGTAGATATTTCTGAATTTTCAGAGGAAGAAAATATCAATTTTAAACATATCTCTCATCTGGACCTGTCTTTTAACAAAGCCGAAATAATCGCAGCAGGGAATATAGTTGAAATGCACACCGATGCCAGTCAGTTAGAAGAAGTGGTAGTTTCGGTTTCAAAATTCGGTCAACAAAAACGCGATATTCCTCAGCATATCGTAAGCGTGACCTCTGCCGATGTCCTTTTTAATAACCCTCAAACTGCAGCCGATCTTTTGGAAAGCAGCGGCCAGGTATATGTGCAGAAGAGTCAGCTAGGTGGCGGTAGCCCCTTAATTAGAGGATTTAGCACCAACAGATTGCTTATTACAGTGGATGGGGTACGATTTAATACGGCCATTTACAGAAGTGGGAATGTACAAAACGTTATTTCCATCGATCCTTTTGCGGTAGAACGTACCGAAGTGATACTTGGTCCCGGATCGGTGGTCTACGGTAGTGATGCAGTAGGAGGGGTAATGAACTTTTATACCAAGAACCCTAAATTCTCCCTGGAAGATGGAATGGCAATATCGGGAAATGTTACAGGAAGGTATGCTACGGCAAATTCAGAAAAAACTGGTCATATCGACCTAAATATAGGCCTGAAAGAGTGGGCCTTTTTAACTTCTGTTACCTATAGTGATTTCGACGACCTCAAAATGGGAAAACACGGCCCGGATGAGTATTTAAGGACCGAATATGCCAATAGAATTAACGGAGAAGATGTTGTGATTAGTAATCCAGATCCACGTGTACAAGTACCCACGGGTTACGACCAGATCAATACTATGCAAAAGATCAGGTTCATGCCGGACACCAATTGGGATTTCGAGTTGGGATTGTTCTATACTACCACCAGTGATTATTCGCGTTATGACAGGTTGTATTTAAAAGATGATGAAGGAAATTTGGAATCGGCAGAATGGTATTATGGTCCCCAGGAATGGATGAGTGGGAATTTACAGATCTCGAATAAGGCTGATACCTTCCTTTATGATGAGAACATAATAACGCTAAGTTATCAGCAATTCAAAGAGAGCAGAAACGATCGTGATTTTGGAGAGGAGATCCTTTTCGAAACAGATGAGAAGGTGAATGCCTATACCGGGGGCTGGGATTTTACAAAAAAATTTAATAAGGCTACTTTGTTTTACGGACTGGAATATGTCTTTAATAAAGTTAATTCAGAAGGAAAACAAACTAATATCAATACCGGAAATTCGGTCGCAGATCTATCCCGATATCCCGATGGTGCAACCTGGCAAAGTATGGCAGCATACAGCAGCTTGCAGTATAAACTAAGTGATGATCTCTCCTTTCAGGGTGGGTTGCGTTATAATCATGTGCTAGTGGACGCATCTTTTGTTGGGCCTTTTTACGATTTTCCGTTTACCGAGGCAAACATAAATACCGGGGCCCTAACCGGAAGTGCAGGCTTTGCGTGGCAGGCGAGTGAGATACTTGGATGGAAATTGAATTTCGGAACTGCCTTCAGGGCTCCCAATGTGGATGACGTTGGTAAGATATTCGACAGTGAACCGGGAAGTGTGGTAGTCCCTAATCCCGATCTTGAAGCAGAATATGCCTATAACTACGAGCTAGGGGCAAATTTAAATTTCGATGATGTTGTAAAGCTGGAGTTAGCCGGGTATATTACCCAACTCAAGGATGCTCTTGTTCGTCGTGATTTCGAATTGGATGGACAAACCGAGATCATTTACCAGGGAGAATTGAGCAAGGTTCAGGCGATACAAAATGCGGCAAAAGCCGAGGTTTATGGTTTCGAAGCCGGGCTGGAGGTAAATTTTTGTAAAGAGCTTCAATTAACTTCTCAATACAACATCACCGATGGATTCGAAGAGGACGATGCGGGAAATATCAACCCAATACGGCATGCCGCTCCCCAGTTTGGGAATTCTCATCTAATATGGAAACACGGAAAATTAAAACTGGACGCCTTTGCCGAGTACAATGGGCAGTTTGATTATGAAGACCTGGCGCCTTCACAACAGAACAATAGTTATCTGTACGCAAAAGATGAGAATGGAAATCCCTATTCGCCCAAATGGTATACACTAAACTTTGGCGGGCAATACGAGATCACCGAAGCTATCACTCTAAATGCAGTGCTGGAGAATATTACAAACCAGCGTTACAGACCCTATTCTTCAGGGATCGCCGCTCCAGGGACCAATTTGATCGTTGCAGCTTCTTTAGAGTTCTGATAATTATATTGGTGTTTGCCGGAGGTTACCGTTGTAGAATATTAATTCGATGTTGGTGGGGGACTCGCGACTCCTTGATCTGCGAAAGCTACAATTAGAAGTAAATATTCTCTTCTTTAGTTCAGGTAGCGTTGTTTGCTTCTTACTCAATTACCTTAAATTCCTGGATAGCCGCATTAGGTTCCATTATGGTATAGCCCGCCCAGAAATTGGGATCGTATTTAGATAGATAGGTGGCTTTTACTTTCAGATTTTCACTTGCATTGGAAAATTCCGATTCCGAAATAGAGACACTGTTAAATACTACAAATTCATACTTCTTTAGGTTAGAGGCCTTAATATTCATGTGGATTGCCAGTTCGTTTTGTTTCCTCCTACCCTTTACGAACTTATTTTTTTCAATTACATTGAGAGGCCTGTCTATTCCGGTTTGGTGACCATTTTCTAGTTCGATGTACCTGGGACTATAGGTTCCACCGGCATCTTTACTGAAAAGCATCTTCCCACGATATACCGAATGTCTGTATGTTATACCCAGAAGTCCGAATTTTTTTAGGGGTCGAACATTGTCGAATTCTAGTCTAACGATAGCATAATCGCTGGTATTTACAAACATTACTCCTTCGAAATCTTTGTTACCTTTTGGGCTAAATTCGATCACATACACCGGGTCCTCATTAATAAAGGAATAATCTTTTAGTTTGAATTGGTAGCGATTGGATTTTTCCAGAAAGTCAAGTTCGGTACCATCATGGAAGAACAATTGGGAGTACAGCTCTGATATATGATCCTTTACTCGCTCCTGAAATAGCTCATTATCGGTATTCTTTACCTCCACTTTTATCGCCTTGGAGTCGTCTTCATTGGCAGCCGCAGCCGAATCCAGTTGCATTTTTGTGCTGAAAATACCAGATCTGATCTTGATGTAGGAATCCTTCTTCACATTATCTGTAAAAATTTTCTCCAACTTTTCGGTAAGCCCATCCACCGAAACATCCTTGTTTTTATCATATAATTCGGCGGCTTTATGGATATTAAATTTATGAGAGCGATAATCACCGTAAAAATCTCCGGCAACCTCTCTGTAATAAGAAGATTCGCGAGGAATTTTAGAGGCCAGGTTCTGGATTAGTTCTTCATTAAGTTCGGGAATTGAGGATTTTTTAAACTGGAAATCCACTTTATCCATGGTACTAAAATTACTCTCACGAAAGAATATGCTCTTTTCGCTCAGCGACATCTTATAGTTGGAATCTATATTTTCTTTAATACGTTCAACGATCTCTTCTACATCAAGTTGAAGGCCATCAATATAAACGCTACCTAACTCGAAGGTCTTAGGGTCGAGGGAAATTACCTCAGTCTTCTGCGCTGGTAACCAGACCGATTTTTTTTCATATCCCATTGAGGAGATGTACAATGAATCTTGTATCGATTGGATCATCCCGGGAGTGAGACTAAAGATCCCTTCCTCATTGGTGATCACACCATTGTTTTCTGAGGTTATAACAGTAGCAAACGGAATAGCTTCGCCCGTACTGCTGTCTACCACTTTAGCCGTAAAATTTTGAGCTACTGTAATGGAGCAGATAAAGCAACAAAAAAGGAGGAATATAGATTTCATTGGGATAATGGTTTTTTATAAAGACGCAGGTCGGGCAGGGATGGTTGTCTATGAAGAAGACGAGTCTCTTTAGAAAATGTAACCGAAGTGATTGAATTCCTTGCATTTCGAATTCTAAACAGTTGCGGGTTTTTACTCATTGAAAAGTCTATAATTCACATTAAAGTGCTTAAAGACAATGATTTACATAATATTTGACTTGTAATCAAAATTTGAGAAATGATGAAAACACAATTGAATTTCTACGCCTTAACTAAATTAATGATGCTGATGCTGGTTTGTACTATAGTGATGTCATGCTCTAGCGATGACGATGGTGTGATAACAGATGACGACCTTCCAGAGCTAATTATTGAAGTTACAGATTGTCCCCTGGAGAATCTGGTTATGACGCCAAAAGTGACGATAAGTGGTAATACCCGGCGTTGGTTTGTAAACGTTGAAGCGACTATTACTTGTATGGGAGAGCCGGTAGACAAGGCAGAACTTAAGGTAAAGTGGAGCTGGGTAAAAAAGGCAATTAAGATCAAGACAGATTCTACAGGTAAGGCTACGGCACGCAGGCGAGTGAACTCCGAACCGAGACCTAAGGGGAAAGTGACGGTAACGGTGAAAGGATCGAATGGCTCAAGGCCGATGACAGTAGAATTTTAAATATATTCTGAAGTACAAGAAACCCACAGAGATAGATTCTGTGGGTTTGATGTTTTTACGCACTATTGCGGCTGGCGTTGATATTACCAAATAAACTTCGCGTAACCATCTTTTCCCATACGGCCAGCTCTGCTTCCGGGGCGTTTTCTTTTTTTAATTTCTGAATCTCCCGCAGTGCGTATTGTTGTATGGTAAGCAGAGGTAAAACAATTTCCTCCCTTACCGCGATGGATGCTCTCATTGCCTTACTTTCTTCCATTAACTGCGATTGGCCGCTTAGCTCTAGTAACAGTTCTTTAGACCGAAGGTACTCCTCATGAACAAGGGTCCAGAATTCTCCAAATTCTGGATCGTCCTTCATATAGGCGGTTAGAGGGAAGAAAGACTTGGTAAGGCTCATCATACTATTTTCTAATAAGGTCCTGAAGAACATGGAATGTGAATATAAAGCGCGAACCTTATCAAAGGCTCCTTCCTCTTTATATTTTTGCAAAGCATAGCCTACACCATAAAATCCGGGGACATTTTGTTTTAGCTGACTCCAGCTACCTACAAAGGGAATCGCCCTAAGATCGCTGAAAACTAGTTCACTACTCTTACCTCTCTTAGAAGGCCGGCTCCCAATATTCGTCATAGCGTAATATTTTAGGGTGCTCATCTGCTCTAGATATGCTAAGAATTTGGGGTGTTGTTTGAAATCTGAATAGGCCTCATAACTTAGATTGGCCAGTCTTGTCATGGTTTCCCGTTGCTCCTCATTCAGGCTGGCACTATCGTCTGTGAATACTGCATTTGAAATTCCCGAACTTAATAATTGTTCGAGATTGTATTGACAAGATTCTCGAGTTCCGAAATTAGAACTTATTGTTTGCCCTTGTATGGTAAGCTGCACTTCTTCTTTTTCAATTGTAGGGCCCAGAGATGCGTAGAATTGATGGGTTTTTCCTCCACCCCTTGCCGGAGGACCTCCACGCCCATCGAAAAAGATCACACTAATGCCATATTTTCTCGACACCTCTGTAAGACGCTCCTTAGCTGTAAATATGCTCCAGTTTGCCATCAGGTAGCCTCCATCCTTTGTTCCATCACTGAAACCAAGCATAACAGACTGGTTATTACCTCTACGTTTAAGGTGAGCAGCGTATTCGGGGTTGGAATATAAAACTTCCATGACATCGCTTGCCGCCCGAAGATCATCTACAGTTTCGAATAATGGTACTACATCCACGGTAGGTTCGTTCCATCCAGATAGCCTTAGCATAGCAAAGACCTCTAATACGTTTTCGGCCGTTTGATTATTACTGATAATATATCGATTACATCCTGCTTCCCCATTATTTTCCTGTATGATCTGCATAGCCCTGATCGAGCCAAGGGTTTTTTCTGCGAGTTCGTCTTTTACAGAACTGGGATCTATATCACCTTTCAGCCGAACAAGAAAATCGATTCTTTCGGCCGCCGTCATTTCCATGTATTCCTTCGGAAATAATTCGGGTTTGGCCTTTGCAATGGCCATCATCACCTGGGTATGTATTCTCGAATCCTGCCTGATATCGAGCACGGCAAAATGCATTCCGAAGAGATTCACCTTATTGATCATATCATCTACCATATCCACGAATAGCGATTGGTGGTCACGAACGAGAATATCTTTTATCTCCCTAAGTTGTTCATGGATAGTTTCTGCATTGAGAGTAATTTTACCATGCTGAAGAGAAATGTTAGCATATACCTCGGTCTCCAGCCGCTCCACCAGGACATCTACCCCCTCGAAAGTAACCCGGCGACGCAGTGCGCGCAAGTCGCGATAGTAACTTTTCAATAAAGTTGAGCGTAAACGATAGGCAACCTGCAGGGTTGTTTCGGTGGTAACAAACGGATTCCCATCCCTGTCACCTCCCGGCCAGAATCCTAGCTGGATCACTTCGTTGCCTGGTAATTCGCCTTCAAAAATATTATTCCGAATATAGGCGTAGATATCGCTTACCGAATGATAGAAGACGTTTTCAAGATACCAGATAAGCCTAACTGCTTCGTCATAAGGCGTAGGTTTCTGTTTCTTAAAGAAAGGTGTTTTACCTAACTGTGCCAGTAATTTCTTGATAAGTTCGAGGTCGGTGGCCTCAATAGCCTTAGCCAGATCTGTTATGATGCCCAAAACTGCCCCGGGATAAAACTGGGTAGGGTGAGCCGTAAGAACAGGTCGTATCTTAAAACGATGCAGGTACGCCTTTAGTTCCTCTTTCTTATTCTTGTCTTCGGCCTCTTCTTTGCTATTCCTCAGCGTTCCCCTTCCGTCCATATTGTTGATGGTTGTAAACGCAGCATCTTCAATGGCGTCGAACAGTACCACTTGTCTTTCTATGTATTGTATAAATCTGAAAAGTAGATTTATGCGTTCCTCAGGGGTGGGATTATCTGTATATTTTGAAAAGAAAGACGCTACGATCTCGGTAGGGTTCTTATTCTCTTTAAATCCATTTTTACAAACCTCCTGGAACAGGGGTAACATTACACCTGTTCTGGTGATTGCATCGAACGGCAAGGTCATGAATATACTGTTATATATCTGATATCGGGAGAGGACATGTTTATTAAATCGTTCTTCTTTAGTATGTTTCATAGCAATTTTATACGAAAATTAAATTTAATACATTATAACGAGGAATGCCAACCAACAGGATTCTAATATTGTCAATCAGCTTACAATGATTTTCATCACAAATAGCAAAGTAGCAATATGTATCTTTACGTTTCCAAAAACAATATCATATTATGAGCAACTCGTACGTAGCTTCGGTAAACGATTCTTCCGAATATGAGGTTAGCCCGAAAGCCATATCTCAATTAGATGTGATCTCGGTAAATGAGAACACTTATCATGTAATTAGGGATAAAAGATCGACTACGGTAACCATAACATCTGCCGATCTCACCCATAAAATATACGATATAAGGGTAGGTAATAATTCCTACCATGTAGTACTACTGGATGAGGTAGATCAATTGATCCGGAAAATGGGATTCTCCATAGGGCAGTCTAAACTTGTCAACTCCCTGGAAGCCCCTATGCCGGGATTAATTTTGGACGTACAAGTTGCTGCCGGAGAAGTGGTTAAAGAAGGTGATACACTGCTCGTTCTGGGTGCGATGAAAATGGAGAATAGTATTCTTTCGCCTAGAGACGGGGTAATTCGAACGGTGCATATAGCCAAAAATGATGCGATCGACAAAGGACAGTTATTAATTGAGTTCGAAGCCTAAATATTTTTCAGATGAAAAAAATACTTGTAGCAAATCGAGGAGAGATCGCCATTCGTGTAATGCGAACGGCAAAGAAGATGGGCATTAAAACCGTTGCTATTTTTTCGGAAGCAGATAGAAATGCACCCCATGTGCGCTATGCAGATGAGGCGGTATGTGTGGGTCCGCCACCTTCGGCCGAGTCTTATTTGCTGGGATCTAAGATAATTTCCGAAGCAAAAAAACTGGGAGTAGATGGAATTCATCCCGGGTACGGTTTTTTAAGTGAAAATGCCGAATTTGCCGAAGAAGTAGAGAATAACAACATCACTTTTATCGGGCCGGGTTCTAAGGCGATCAGGATCATGGGTTCTAAACTGGCGGCCAAGGAAGCGGTGAAAAAATACGATATCCCCATGGTGCCGGGAATCGATAAGGCAATTACCGATATCGAGCAGGCAAAGATAATTGCAGCAACTATTGGCTTCCCCATTCTAATAAAAGCATCGGCCGGAGGAGGAGGTAAAGGAATGCGTATCGTTGAGCGAGAAAAAGACCTGGAATCACAGATGAAAATGGCCATAGGGGAAGCGACGGCAGCCTTTGGAGATGGTTCTGTCTTTATTGAGAAATATGTCACTTCCCCAAGACATATAGAGATACAGGTCCTGGCCGATAAGCACGGAACTATTCTTCATTTCTTCGAACGGGAGTGCAGTGTTCAGAGAAGGCATCAGAAGGTTGTAGAAGAGGCACCCTCTTCGGTGCTAACACCTGAAATGCGCAACGCCATGGGCGAGGCGGCGGTAAATGTTGCGAGGTCCTGCGATTATGTGGGAGCCGGAACCGTAGAATTTCTCCTGGATGCTGATCATAATTTCTATTTCCTGGAAATGAATACCCGGTTACAGGTAGAACATCCCGTCACAGAATTAATTACAGGGGTAGATCTGGTTCGATTACAGATAGAAGTTGCGAGAGGTGAAAAGTTAAAACTTAAGCAATCCGATTTGAAAATAGAAGGCCACGCCCTGGAGCTTAGAGTGTATGCAGAAGATCCTACAAACGATTTTCTGCCAAGTGTGGGTACTTTAGAAACATATCGTTTGCCGGAGGGTGATGGAATAAGAGTAGACAATGGTTTTGAAGAAGGGATGGAGATCCCTATTTATTACGACCCTATGCTCTCTAAACTCATTACCTTCGGAATAAACCGTGAATTGGCGATCGATAAGATGATCCAGGCGATCGAAAACTACAAGGTGGAAGGTGTTGAAACCACCTTACCATTCGGAAAATTCGTGTGTGAGCATCCTGCATTTCGCTCGGGAGATTTCGACACTCATTTTGTGAAGAATTATTTCAGCGGAGATGCCCTAAAAAAAGGCACGAAGGAAGAGGAGAAGCTCGCTGCTCTTATTGCATTAAAACATTACCTGAAAGATAAAAGTAAACTTAGATTACCAAATTCGTAACATATGAATTCGAAAATAGAAGGACTTAACGAACGTTTAGCGAAGGCCTACTTAGGAGGAGGACAGGCCAGGATCGATAAACAGCACAAAAAGAACAAACTCACTGCCAGGGAGCGAATTCATTATTTATTGGATGATAATTCATTCGAAGAAACCGGTATCCTGGTAACTCATCGAACCACCGATTTTGGGATGGATAAGGAGAAGTATTACGGAGATGGAGTTGTAACCGGTTATGGTACTATAGACGGTAGGCTGGTCTATGTCTATGCACAGGATTTTACTGTGTTTGGCGGGGCTCTTTCTGAAACTCATGCCGAGAAGATCTGTAAGGTGATGGACCTGGCGATGAAGGTAGGGGCGCCTGTGATCGGGCTGAACGATTCGGGCGGTGCACGAATCCAGGAAGGGGTGAGATCCCTGGGTGGATATGCAGATATTTTTTATCGCAATGTAATGGCCTCGGGAGTGATTCCACAACTATCTGCCATCATGGGGCCTTGTGCCGGAGGAGCAGTATATTCGCCAGCTATGACAGATTTTACCATGATGGTTGAAGGTACCAGTTATATGTTCGTTACCGGTCCTAATGTGGTAAAGACTGTTACTAATGAAGAAGTAACTTCCGAAGAATTGGGTGGAGCAAGCACACATTCACAGAAATCGGGAGTTGCTCATGTTACCTCGGCCAATGATGTGCAATGTCTGGCAGATATCAAGAGATTACTTAGTTACCTTCCGCAGAACAACAAAGAAAAACCTGTGGCCATTCCTTATGAAACAGGAGATGAGATCCGGATGCAGCTTGCAAATATTATTCCCGATAGTACCACCACGCCTTACGATATGCACAACGTTATCAAAGGAATAATAGACGAAGATTCTTTTTTCGAGATCCATAAGGATTACGCAGAGAATATTGTTGTGGGATTTGCCAGGTTAGGCGGCAAGAGTATAGGGATCGTTGCAAATAACCCAATGTTTCTCGCAGGGGTTCTGGACGTGGACAGTTCTAAAAAAGCAGCGCGGTTTACTCGCTTCTGTGATTGTTTCAATATTCCCTTGCTAGTCCTGGTGGATGTGCCTGGATTCCTTCCGGGAACAGATCAGGAATGGAATGGAATTATCATGCACGGGGCCAAATTATTGTATGCACTTAGCGAGGCTACTGTGCCCAGGGTTACTGTGATTACGCGCAAAGCGTATGGAGGAGCCTACGATGTAATGAATTCGAAGCATATAGGAGCCGATATGAATTTCGCCTGGCCAACTGCAGAGATCGCGGTTATGGGGGCAAAAGGCGCTAGCGAGATTATTTTCAGAAAAGAGATAAAAGAAGCCGCAGATCCCGAGAAGAAATTGGCAGAGAAAGAGAAGGAATATGCCGAGAAATTCGCAAACCCGTATCGAGCTGCGCAACGCGGGTTTATCGATGAGGTGATCCTTCCGGAAAACACGCGGAGAAAACTCATGAAGGCTTTCGCTATGCTGGAAGGTAAGAAAGCTAAAATTCCGAAGAAAAAACACGGAAATATTCCGTTATAGCAAATAAGTATCCTCTACTATGTCTTGACTATTTACGCAATTAAGTATGTAGGTAATTCTATGGCATTAACCTATCTATCTGAAAATTAAGTGTTTTCACTTAGTTCTGGAAATAATCAGGGCCCTATCTTTGTGTTTAATAAATGTAACAAGTCCCCGTTTTTTACTTACTGCATTGTAGTTCATTTGAGTTGTTCGGGCTACTATATAGATCTACCTAAGTCCAAATCAATTAATAAAAAAAGTAAACATAGTAATTGAATATAATCTAAGAATAATTCCCCAATTTACGTATTGGCCAGAAACCAGTAGCCGTCCCGCAAAAGCGGGACGGTTCTTTATAGTACGTTATCCATGATATCCTGAACCACTTCCGGATTTAGCAGCGTGCTGGTATCACCAAGGTTGGAGGTATCTCGTGAAGCGATCTTCCGAAGTATCCTTCGCATGATCTTGCCAGACCTTGTTTTGGGTAAACCCGGAGTGAACTGTATCTTTTCCAATTTAGCGATAGGACCTATACGTTCGGTGATCAATTGATTGATCTCTTTTCTTAAATTATCCTGGTTTCTTTCTTCTCCTGTCTCTTTTAATATAACATACCCATACAAGGCGTTTCCTTTTACATCGTGTGGAAACCCTACGATGGCACTTTCAGAGACGGCCGGATGTTCGTTCACAGCATCCTCTATTGGAGCAGTACCAAGATTATGACCCGATACAATGATCACATCATCCACTCTGCCCGTAATCCTGTAATAACCGGTATGGTTACGCAAGGCGCCATCTCCCGTGAAATATTTATTCTGAAAAGCAGAGAAATAAGTGTCCTTATACCGCTGATGATCACCCCAGATGGTCCTGGCAATCGCCGGCCAGGGAAACTTTATACACAATCGTCCCTCGGCAGGGTTTCCGGTTATTTCCTCCGATGTTTCATTCATCAGGCAGGGCTGAATACCCGGAAAGGGTAAGGTGGCAAAAGTTGGGATGGTAGGAGTTGCAAATGGAATAGGGGAGATCATGATTCCGCCGGTTTCTGTTTGCCACCATGTATCCACGATCGGACTCCTGGTTTTGCCAATATTTTCGTTATACCAATGCCAGGCTTCTTCATTTATTGGTTCACCAACAGTGCCCAACACCTTCAGGGAAGAAAGGTTGTAATTCTCAACAAAGGACAATGGTTCTTTCGCGAGAGCTCTAATAGCAGTAGGGGCCGTATAAAATTGGGTAATACGATGTTTTTCCACTACTTGCCAGAAACGGCCAATGTCCGGGTATGATGGAACGCCTTCGAACATCACCGTGGTAGCACCATTGGCAAGAGGTCCGTAAACTATATAACTATGTCCTGTGATCCATCCAATGTCTGCCGTACACCAATAGATATCGTCATCGTTGTACTGGAATATATTTTTAAAGGTATAGGCGGTGTAGACCATATATCCTGCTATGGTATGAACCATTCCTTTCGGTTTCCCGGTCGATCCGGAAGTGTAAAGGATGAAAAGTGGGTCTTCGGCATTCATTATTTCCGGTGGACAATTGGAATCTGCTGTGTCCAAAAGTGGTTGCAGCCACAGATCACGCCCTTCACGCATATCTATTTCGGAATGAATTCTTTTCACCACGAGAACAGTTTTTACACAGTCGCAGGAGGTTAGGGCTTCGTCTACGATACTCTTAAGATCGATGGTCTTAGCACCTCTGAAGGATCCGTCGCTTGTGATGACCAATTTACAATCACTGTCGTTTATTCGCGTGGCAAGTGCGGTGGCTGAAAATCCGGCGAACACCACCGAATGAATAGCGCCAATACGAGCACAGGCAAGGACAGAAATGGCCAGCTCGGGGATCATTGGCAAATAAATACACACCCTGTCACCTCTGCCAATTCCCTGGGCCTTTAATACGTTGGCCATACGGTTTACACGCTGAGATAGCTCATTAAAGCTAATATGTTGTGCACTCTCTTCAGGGTTATTAGGCTCGAAAATAATAGCAGTTTTATCACCTTTAGCCGCCAGATGCCTGTCGATGCAATTTTCGGTGATAATTAATTGAGCTCCTTTAAACCATTTTATCTCCGGCTTGTTAAAGTCCCATTCTAATACCTTATCCCAGCGTTTTCTCCAGAGAAAATGTTCTTCGGCGATCTCCTCCCAAAAGATCTCCGGATGGCGGACAGATTTGCGATAAACTTGAAAATATTCTTCTAAATTCTTGATGTGAAACTGACTCATTTAATCTATTGTTTTAAACAGAAATATCTTACAACAATTCATTATCCTTGTTGTGTTTTGAAATGGCGGCTCCTGTAAACAGTATCACAAGAGAAAGAAAGACCACCGTAAGGCAGAAAATAAAAGTGCTGATAAAGAAGTTACCTCCTCTAAAATTGAAGAAATAGGTGATCATACCTCCAAAGACTAGTAAAAGAAACCCACCCCAGGCGTAATTCTTCCTCGCAATGATGACCAGGACCAAGAGGATGATCCATGGGATACTGTTCGCACTGTTTTTTGTTAAACCTGTTAAACCCCCTCCATAAGTTTCAGATCCCGAGATCAAGGAAAAAATAAAAAGTAGAATTCCTATTATTAGTAATAAGGCAATTGCGCTGTTATGAGCGATCCCAATTATTCTTATTTGTTTCTCGTTGGTCATGGTGTATCTGTTTAAACGAAGGAATTTATTTTATGGCTATTACCTCGGTCATCACGGGGCAAAAGATACTCGAACCATTGGTGTTTTCAAGTTCTATTAGATCTGTGAGTGCTTTCTTTTTATTTTCTTCGGAAAGATAACCGGCTTCAACAAGCCTGGGAAAATAACTATGATAAAAGGTTTTCGGCCATTGCCAGTTAAGATTATCAGGCGTTGCAATTTTTGCCATGGGCCGTATCCCAGTGATCTTCATTCCAAAGCCAGACAGTATCCCCGGCAGAAGCTTTCCAATGTTTATTTCGCCTTTAGAATCCTGAAAACTTTTCATAGCAGCTGCAATTGCGACCGAAAGCCCCTCTTTGGGAGGTTGAGTTTGGTGAGTGGTCCAATCGTAATATTCGTGGATCACCATTTTACCACCCGGTTTTAGGGATTGGTACACCTTCTCCAAGATCTCCTTGGGATTAGGTAGCCATGCCAGCGCCCAGCGGCAATACATTCCATCCAGCGAATTGGGTTGGAGATGCATTTCGTTAAAATCTGCACATACAGCTTCTATGTTGAGGTGTTGTAAACTACTTATCTCCTTGAGGTGATGGATATACCCTTCAGATTTATCGACGCCGATAACCTTGCCGGATTGACCGGCAATAAAGGCAAGTTCTCGAGTGCAGTATCCCGGCCCGCATCCAAGATCAAGTAATGTGTTTCCGGCAGTAAATCCTGCAACGGCCCATCCGCGTTGCGCTTCTTCCGCCCAAACCTGGTGTTGTATACCCAGACGGATAAGTTCCTGCTTATCGGTACCCAGGATATAAGCTGTTGTTTCTTTCGGCATGTGATAAATTTAATTAAAGATAAGAAGATTGCGCCGAAGTGATTAAGTATGTTTCTTAATTTAAGCCTAATTGGGCAGAGGTTTTTTCCAAATAGTGTGTTTATTGATCATTAGTTTCTCGCCACGACGTTTTTTATAAACTAGGGTGAGGATGATGATCATGGCAATGGTTATGATTCTGAAAATGTTTGAATAGAGACCACCAAACGCATTATCACTCACCGAAAACAGTTCCCATGAAAAATTCATTAATAGATGTAAGAAGACAGCGGTCCAAAGGTTAAATTTCCACTCCGTATAAACCCACGAGAACAGTAATCCCCCTAAAAAAGTAATAAGAAATATACCTATCAATTCACCAGGATCGGTACTCTGGTACAAGTGAACGGCACCAAACAACAAAGCACCTAATATTACAGAGGGGATAAACCCTAACCTCGTATACCGAAACAATTGCCCAAACAGGAAACTTCTGAAATACAACTCCTCGAAGAATGCGGCTGCAATTATCGAAATTAAAAAGGTATTAAGTGAAATCTCCCGATTTAATTCGAACACAAATGCAAATCCCAGGAACATGGGTAAGGTGCAGAGGAGTGCAAATAAAAACCCCTTGACAATCGAAGATTGAAGCCCCAGGCTTTTAAAAAAGCCCTTACGCCCATGTAAAAGCAGAACTCCCGTGAAAATAGGAATCCCCACGATGGTATAGGCGATAATATGACTTACCCCCATTTGGCTTATCCCATTATTGATGGACTTTCTTAACTCGCGGAAGAATAATTCGTCAATAAAAAAATATAGGCCGAAAGCGAGCACTGTAATTAACGTAACCTTTAATGTTTTGCTCATTGTGAAGATATTTAGGTTTTTAGAATAGACGTTATTCCTCTGGAAATGGTTGCCTCGTACAAACGTTTACAAACGACTATAAACGAAAGTAATTATTTCTATACCGAATGTATGTAAAAGTCGGTTATATGTTTGTCTCGTCGAATGAAAGACGTTCGATAGTATCAATTGTTAAACCCTTAAATTAATTATTATGAATGCACTTAGAAACAAAGTACAGTTGATTGGCCGACTTGGGCAAGACCCGGAAATTATTAATCTCGATAGCGGGAAGAAACTCGCTAAATTCACTGTAGCTACAAACGACAGCTATAAGAACGCAAATGGAGAACGCGTGGAAGACACCCAATGGCACAATGTCGTGGCCTGGGGAAAAACCGCGGAGATCATTGAGAACTATGTTACAAAGGGAAAAGAGATCGCTATAGAAGGCAAACTCACCCATCGGTCTTATGAAGACAAGGAAGGTATCAAGCGATATTCCACCGAAGTGGTTTGTAACGAATTGTTGTTACTCGGGAAGTAATAACTCGCTCATTCCATATATTATAAGCCTTCCTATTCGGGAGGCTTATTTGTTTTATCGATTATCGCCGAATGTATTCTTCCAATTCCAGAAATAGCCTTAAAGATGGCGATTCCTGCCTTTACCAGCATGATCATTCCATATAAAGCAATACCGTGATGCACAGTGATCGCATTTTTAGCCTTATTATAATCCTCGAAAATTTCGCTGCTTCCACCATAGATCAACATAATGGCAATGAGAAAATTGGTCACCGGGCTCTTAAGTATCCTATCCGCTAATGCAAATAACTTTTTCATTTGTTTTAGGCAACCTGTGTTTGAGTTTGCCCGGGTTGTGAAATTGTGATCACCCCTCCCCACATGCAATTCAGAGTACAAGTATTGTTTAGCGTTGGAATATTACCCAACATTACGGTTGGGCTTCCGGGTGCCCAAGGGGTAACCGTTGCAGGAACGCAGGGCATAGGGGTAAGCACTCCCAGTGCCGCAGTTGTCGCAGCCGCAACTGTTGGATTGGCCAGGGAAGAACACATCCCAAAGGGCGGGATGTTTACAATAGGTTTATTATCCATAATATTGGCCGCCGGCATATTGCTGGTCATTACTCGGTTCTGTGGCAGCACTATCAATGATGATGGCGCCACTCCAAAGGAGCAGGTCATCATAGCTCCCATACATACTTGTTGTGGCATAACTAAATTGTTTTATTAGACTTACTATATTCTCTTCGAATGCCGGAAATAATATCGCTGCGTTCGATCATTTTCTTATCTCTGCGAGCTGCTGTGAGGGCACAGTATCGCAGTATGTTAATCATTTCCCCTCCGCTTAGCTCATAGTTTTCGGCCAGAGCATTAAGTTCGATATCTTCGGTAAGATCGAAGGATTTTTCAAACAATTGCTTCCATAGGATAAGTCGCTGTTCTTTACGTGGCTTTGGGAAATGAACCATGATCTGGAACCTTCTTGCGAAGGCTTCATCTATATTGGTTTGTAAATTAGTCGCCAGAATAACCAGTCCGGAAAAATCTTCAATGCGTTGAAGCAAATAGGCAACTTCCTGATTTGCGTACCTGTCGTTAGCCGATTTAGTTTGTGTTCGTTTCCCGAATAAGGCATCGGCCTCGTCGAAGAAAAGTATCCAGTCTTTATTCTCAGCTTCATTAAATAGTTGCCCCAGATTCTTTTCAGTTTCACCAATGTATTTGGAGACCACCAGGGACAGATCGATCCTAAAGACCGGTCGCTTGGTAGCTTTACCTATTAAGGTGGCAGCAAAGGTCTTTCCTGTTCCAGGGGGGCCATAAAACAAGGCCCTGTATCCTTTCTTCAAATTTTTTCGCAATTCCCATTCTTCAAGGATACGCTCACTGTATAACAACCAGTCTTTTATCTCTTCAAGCTTTGTTCTAACCTGCGGATCTACTACCAGATCGTCCCAGTCCATTTCAGTTTCAATCTCTTTAGCCGGGAATCTCGAGCTATATTCGGGTAACTTCTTTTTACCTTCAGTTAATAATCCCATGTATTCGTAGGATACCATCAATCGCTGTTGTAAACCAAACTCCCGGGAGCCGTCGTAATCAAGTATCCCTTTTTTATAAAGGATATGGTCTTTCTGAAATAACTTCATAAGCCTTAATCGTTCTTCAATTGAGCTACCAGAAAGGATAAAGCAGGCGGTTTCCAAACTGGGGATGAATCCCGAGATCCCGGCGTCCTTTATACCGCCAAACTCGGAGAATTCATTATTTAAATTCTGATTTTTTATTAGAAAAACATCAAGTGACTGAGGCTTTACTATAGGTAATAACCCCAGAATTAGTAAGATGCGATCCTCAAAGCCAAGCTTCAATTCTTTGATCAGTTTAGCAAAGGCCGATGAGTCTTTATCGAGATCGGGGGGTTGGTGATCGAAAACACTAGACACCCCATGCTCATTCTGAAAATAGATGGAAAGAGAGGTGTTGGCCACGGTTTCAAACCATTTGATCTCACGCTCCAGAGATCTTGCAATTTCTTTAATTATCTCCATTCTACCTCTATTAATTTATCCATCCAACTTAATTTGATCTTTGTTATATTCCAGGGAATCCTGTCTAATAAGACATCGTACGATCGCTGTTCTACCTTGATGTAGAAATGTTCGTCCAGCTCTTCTAGTTTACCATCCCTTTGAAGAAAGGATTCACGTAAAGCAGTAATCGAAGTATTCTCCATACCACGCCATTGTCGAGTCACAGCCAGCAACAGGTCGTCCACAATTAGTTTATGTTCTTCTGATAGCTGATAGGAAACATCAATGGGCTCTGAAACAGGAATACCGCAAAGCACTTTTGGGATGAGCAATTCATGCTCCTGCGAATTGGTATCGGCTGTTGCCGCATAATCCAGTAACTGAACAGCTCTGGCTCTGCTTTCTTTATTTCTGAAACTACCTTCTTCCATGAGTCCGCATTTCTGAAATAAAATTCCGAGGTAAGGTGATAGAATGATAAGTCCGGTGTAGTTAGTAAAAACTGGATTCATTAGCTGATATTTAGATTCCTCTCCAAGCTTTCTGTAGTTTTCATCTTCATAATCAATACGTACCTCAGGATCGTTCTCGGGAAGAGGGGTTGGATAAGCACTTTTTTCAGTTTCTTCTTGTAGCAAAATATTAAAGATAGGCACTCCTTCGGCATATCGTGTATTAATTTGATAAATAGTTTTATCGGCCTTGGAAACACCAAGTTGATGTTGAAGAATTTCATATAATAATCTAACCCAGTCTTTGGTCTGCCATGTAGAGAATCCTGTATTGGTTAGTTTAAATAGCACAATATTTGAAAAGGAACGGCATAAAGCCCTGTAAGCCTGCTCACTTAGTATACTTTGTATTTGCCTTAGATAAGTAGTCGCCTGATCGAACTCACGCTGATGCCTATGTCCCAGTTGGGTAGTGATAACTTTCCAAACTTCTTCCGAAGTCAATTCGGAAAGGAGGGCAGTTCTGAAATCGGATTTCATCAACAAAGAATCGAAAGCTACATCATTATTATCAAGCAGCTGCTCCATTATTCCGTAATTGCTGTAAGGTAGCGCTATTTGAAATTTGGCCAGGATCTCCGACAGTTTCTTGGGACCTACTATTTTGTTTGTGATCTCTAGATCATGTATGTTAATTGCCTCGATCAGCCGTTTTAGCTGGACAGAAGTTTGCTGGTTGGAAATGAACCCAAACATGGAACTTAAAATTAGCACACATTTTTCGGAGGCACTCGGATATTTTATAATGGTAGTTATGGAACTCCAAGTTTCCAAATAGCCGATCAATTCAGCGCTAAATCGGGATCCCTCATTCTTTACGAATAAATTTAAGATGGTTTTTCGAAGACTAAGAAATTCTGAAGCTTTCATTAGTCCGGAAAGCACGAAATTGGCCTCCAGTTCTCTTCGTAAATGCAAAGCAAGCCTGAAGTTAGAATGTCCGGACGACACGTCCAGGGCTTTCCATAATTCTTCTTCAGCTTTAGGATTAAGTACTTCCAGGAATTTGTAAGAAACCGAAGGGTTTTGCAGCATTCTTTTTATGATGGATCTGCCTGAAGTTTTAGATAAAAGTACTTGAATATCTGTATTAAAATCATCATAGGAATATATCGAATTCCACCAGGGGATATGTCCAAATTTCATGATGTAAATTATCGTGTCGAGATCTGGTTGGGAGTTCACTTTAGAAGTTATTCTCCTATCTCGTAAAGTTTCTTTCTCCAAATTGATCAGGTCCAGGATCCAATACGGCGCTCCTTCCTTTTTTAATCGGGCGTTTAGATAGTGTGATAAGGTAGTTTTACTCAACCCTGTGATTTTAGTCCAACGAACCAGTTGATACTCATACCATGGGAGCCATTTTTGTCTCGGATTAGATTTACAAAAATTCTTTATCTCCATCGCGATCTCATCGAAAGCTATATTGCCCATATTTTGATAGAAATTCACGAGGAATTTTTCAACGGCCTTTTTTTGGTTTCCGCTAAGACCTTCACAACTATCAAACAAAAACCGGAACATGGTATGTTCATTATTGGAAGAATACTTAAATAAATTATGCAGGATCTGATGATATAGACTTGCTTCGGTGAAATTTCGGGACAAGGTCACATCCAGGATCAATGCACCTTTCCTATGATCGAGAACTCTCAGCATGTCCTTGGCTTCGTTCAGCGACGCGATGGTAGGAGAAAGTAAAACTCTCACAAATGCAAGTCCGCTCTGCACCAACGGTAGTTTAGATCGCTCGATAAAGGCCAACTGGTTTTGTGAATCAAGGATAGTTAAAATTCGAACTCGATTTGTTCTAACCGATAACCAGGAATCTATCCTATCAAGCAGCAGTGGATTACCGTTACGAATTAGTTCCTTTATCTTTAAATTCAACTCATATTTAGAGATCTGTTTAAAGGAAGTGGAGAAAACTCCATGTTGAAGATAATGATCGACCTGCTTTAAAAATTCAGTCGTTTCTACATGCCCCGTATCATGCCTAGTTTGGTTGGCATCTTCTCCAATTTGTGTCTCCCGACTTAACTCTGTAATGATCTTAACAAATTCCTCTTCTCTGCCAAATTTTGTGATCTTATGTTTTATTCCTTCGGAAAGAGATGAAAGAAGATCAGTGTAATGCAGATTATATCGACGTGCAAGTTTACGTATGAGGTAATCTAAATAGCTCTTTTTGCTGAAATAACTTCTGCCTTCGGCAAATAAGTAGGCCATAATGATTTCCCATATTGCTTTATTGAAGTCTCCCGAAGTCGCATTTACTATGTGCTCGTCTTCTTGGGTTTTAATTATATTATGTTTGTGATTCAGGATATATTCCCCATGACTACCGGCTGCGACTATAACAATTGTTTCCAGGTCCTCTTCTTTGAAATTATAAACAATTCGTTTACGAACTTCCTCCTTACCTGCAATTCTTTTTAGCAGGGAGATTAGTTGAGTCTTATCCTTACGTACTATTTTATGTAAAAGGGAAGAGGGTGAACGGGTGATGTTCATATTCCAATCAAAATACCCCTTTAACAGATAATGTTCTAAACTATCTATCGCCTGAACTTCCCTGGAAATTTTACGCCCCAGACGCATAACACCATTCCGGGTAATGGCATTGTTGAAAAAATTAGTTAACGCTTCTTCAATTTTAAAAATGATCTCATTCTCATAATTGTATTTGCTAACTGTCCCCAGATCGAGTTCCACATTGTCGAAACTAAACACACAGTCCGGATCGTCGAAGCTATCGAGAATAGAATCTATTAAAGCATTTATTCGAGTGGACTGCAATGCACTGATACTGGATTGAATCTTGTGAGCATCCTTCTTGTCGCCAATCTCTATCTGGAATTCCTGTCCTTTTATAATATGCTTGTTCATGAGGATCGAAGGGTTTTACTCTGCCGGAATTCTTTCAGGAGGCGAATTAGAGTGAATGAAAGCTTTGATTTTTCAGGATTGGATGCTCCACATTTCAGCCAGTCGAAATATGTGTGCTCAAACTGGTATAGTCGTGGATAGTCCACCCAAAAACAATGCGACACTATATGTGCAGGGGAGTTTTCTAATAGAATACCTTCAAACTTAGACCTGAAACTCGATAATTGAAATCGGGCCGGCCAGGATGGTAACACAAGGCTCATTTGGAAGGAATAGAAATCTTCGTCTACTTTATTCTTTCCGTAGTATGCAAAGTTCTTTAGCTTCCTTACGCTTAAATTAAAGTAACCACAATCGATCAAATTTCTCAATGCTTCGATCTCACATATTACCGAATCCATGTCTGCAAACTCCATTGTACTATATGCAAGCGTTTTGTTAGACTCTAGGCCAAGTCTAATTATATAAGCATCTCCTTTTTGAATATGGTCTACTTTTAATTGTGTTTCATTCTCAAAAATCAGGTTCAAATTCTTGTTGCGGTTAACCAATGTTTCTGTTGTGGCCTGCTCAAACGATATGGTCTTGCCACGTTCTAAACGTATTGAGAAAGAAAACCCAAAATTTTTCTCTTCAAGCGGGGGTAAAAGTTGTAAATGTTCAACCAAAAACAGGGCTTCGCTATCCGTGCCCAGTTTTTGCAGTTTTACTGTTGCTCGTTCTACTGCCTTGATGGCATCTTTCCTCGTATTCGCTCTGTGTACAACGACCTGTTTGTTTTCTTTAGCAAATTGAACTTCATACAATTTAGTATTACCTCTGAAGACCTCCTTTATTTGGTAATTCTCTTTTTTCGCGCCGTTCCTTAAGATATCGTCGAAAATGGTTTCCGTATTTCCGGGAAACCTAAACCCTAATGCGAGATCATCCTTCGGGGATTCGATACTTACGGTTCCTTCTATATCGATCTCTTCACCTTCCTCTTCATAAACAACCTGAAAGGTTTCCAATTCTGTATCGCTTCGTACCACTCTTACCCCCGAATCTTTGATCACTTCAGAAACAAGCCTTAGTTCCCTGTTTTCTATTCCCATTAGAATGGCCAGTTTTTCAATGAGTGCCGGTTGTGCTTTAAACGCGGTAGGATTATTGGTTTCAGAATAATTAATGCCTCTAAACCTGTTATAACTCAACGAACCGTAATTAGCGATCAGTTTCTTTTTAAAGTTTAGTAGCTGTAGGTCTGCCATGCTATTATCGGCCTCTTTCCCAAAGGCATTGATGTTTATATTCTTGAGCATTTTAGGATAAAAGCTTTCGCCAAATCTTGTAAGCAAGTGATTGGTTAGCCTGTGCATGCGATCCAAATGTTTACAATCCTGTTTTTCGTTTAGTGATTGTAAAATGCTGTCCCATATCTCTTCCATCTCTTTCACATCTGAAGATTCATGGGTATGGATAAGATCACTTATCTCCATCATATCGGCCAACGGCTTATAATAATAGGATCGAGCCTCCTCACTCTTTACATCATACAGGGAATACAAATTTGTTAACTGGGCGAGGAAATTCTGCATGCATTGCTCCATTGGTAATAGGAAGGCCTTTAACTGTTTGGCTTGCGCATATCGTTGTGGTGGAAGGTTTGAGGCGAGACCATATTCGCCTATCCCATAGGTGCCAGGAAATTGTTCACGCATAGGAAAGAAATCTGATAGGTTCCTGGATGTTCCTTCCGGTATTTCGATGGTATTCATTTGCTGTGAAACAGCTTTGAAACTGCCGTATTCTTTAGCCGTGATATAGGATAAATTGTTCTCGATTAAATGGATATTTGGCCTGAATTCGATACCGTCGATCGTATAAATCAACGTTTCACTCGTTTCAGGCACCCTTAGTACCGGCACCTGTTTTGTACTATCAAGAATTAGTGGTTTGCCATCGGTACTATAATGCGTCTTGCCTTCAGTATCTATTACAACGATTTTTAGTTTGTCCACGCTTATCACGCCCGGTTCTTTGCCGATCAAGTTTATGATCTGTACAGGGTTTATCACCTGGGTTCGTTCAGAGAGTTGATGATCGGGAATAAAGCCATTTTTTAGAACCGGGCCGTTGAAGATGGTGTTAATGGTTCTTTCTTTTCCCGTTGCCGAATTTTTATTTGCTTTTTCATTTTCTTCCTCATATTCCCACAAGGAATAAAATTTTACTTCGTGTGATAAATGATCATTGATCTTGTAAAAGATACGAGCCAGGACCTCTTCACCAGATGTATGCGATTCGAGTGTTAACTTAAGTTCTATTTGCAGGTCCAGATCTTCAAGAATTGTCACTTCCGCCAGTTCTTCACAGAGATTTCTATTTTTTCTGAAAAGTTCTAATACGGCTGCTTTTACCCTCTTTATTTCTTCCTCTTTCTTAATAGTGTCTTCGTCCATTTCATGAAGTTGTACCTGAATTTCGTACAACCCCTTAATACCATTCGGCTTATTAGATTCTATGTTTTTTTCTGAATTCCCCACAGGGACGATCCAAACATTTTTAATATTGGATATCCCATCAATGAAAAGCTTTCTATAGTCTAAAGAGGTTACAGGGCTGGTTGTAAGTATTTCCGAAGGAATAAAAAAACCGTTATCTCCAGAGACAAGATCACTTCCTTTAGACTCTGTTAGTATATCTTCGATGGGAAATTGGGTCTTGTAGGCGAGACTTGTAAGAGTAAAGGCAATATTTTCCAGAATGGTCACCCCGGGATCATGCTCATTATAATCGGTCCAGTTTGCTCCAGACAGATCCTGAAGGAGCTTTACTCCCTGTAGATGCAGGTTTTCGTAGATCCCACTGCCTTTATCCTTTTTTTGGATAAAACCTCTGTTTTTCGACGCTGTCTCGCTCATTTTGTGATCATTCTTTTTCGGTGTAAAGATTCATTATTTCATTATCCCATAATTTGGTAACATGAAACTTTATCTTGATATCCGTTCCGTAATTGGTGCGTGTTTTCAATTGTAATTTATAATTGTTGGTGTCGCCCGTCCACCGTATGGCTATACGGTTCCACCACCATCCAAAATATGCCTGAGTTCTTCGAATACGGTGTCTCGATCTTCCAAAGGTGCTTAGTGCGGTGGCATGAAGTAAGGCATGTTTCCCAGATTTCGCCTTCCCTACCTGCGCGAGGATCTCAAAGGCGTTATAACCATCCAGAGTTTCCGGAGTTGGAATATCATGCCATTTCCCATCGGCCGGAACCGAACCTAATACATAGGTTCCAACCCTACTGTGTGAGCCAAAAACTCCTGCTACATCAAGGCGGGTTTGTGGCGATTGCGTCCCAATACCAATATTTCCACCCTTTTGTAAAAAAAGTGAAGTGCGTTTGTTATTGATAGCTTCCGGCTCTCCTATTAGGAGTCCATTCGCGGTCTTGGTGTCGATAAGGTCTATGCTCCATAGCGCATTACTATCTTTTATTTTTTCTTTAAAACTGATAACACGATCAGATTCGGCACCCATTGGGGCTAGGGTCAGGCCATCGTTGAAGTTCTTAGAGATACCATCGTCTGCTTTATTTAACATAGAATCAATAAGGCTTCCGAAGTTTTTTTCATTCGGTCGTGTTCCATCTCCAAAGAGTAGCTTCAGGCTTTTTCTGTTTAAGGGTTTTGAACTCATCTCTTTAGTTATTTGTTTTGAAATACAAATGCAGCGTTTGGCTCCAACTCTACGTTGATCCCCGCCTCGGTTTCCTGGCTTTTACTTCTTGCGGATTCTTGTAAAATGAAATCTGTACCAATTTCCATATTACCTATAACAACTTTATTGACCTCGTGCTCATTGGTGTATTCGATGCGATGTTCTTTCATTGGGGAAAGTATGGACCATGGAGTGGTGGTGTGAATGGCATTTCCTTCTTCGTATACAGCAAGTACGAAAGAATTAGCCCTTTTCCTTATTATATGTTCTATGCACAATCGATTTACCTTCAATACATAAGGAAGATCACTTACATAACTCGAAACTGTACTTGGTACAACACTACCTCCAATTCCTCCCATTTCAGATTCATTCGTGTTGAGGGGGGATAAAAACTCGCAAATAGCATTATTCAACTGTTGGGTGAGATATCCCAGGTTCTCCCTTCCTTTAAATTCCACTTCGCATTTAACTAGAAGGTATTCTACAATGGGATTCATCACCTCGATCTCTACCATAGCACTACTTCTTCTCTTTAAGTATTCTTTCATGTAGTTAAGCGTGCTGTTTTTGAAATAGTAGCGTTCGTCGTGCGTCCATAATTTATTCAAGACGATCATATGGAGTTTCCCTGGAATAGGGGTAAATAATTGATCGAGATTGGTGCATTTGGCAATCTGCACTGTGTCGAATTTATCCAGTAATAACCGTTCAAAATCCCACGGCGAAACGGCTCTGTCCTTATGTCTTAGACGCTCACTTACTCTGCCGTAAAATTCTTCGTGCATTTCTTCCGGTTGCCCGCCATAGGAAGTACCGGGTTGAAGCACCTTTTTAATATTGGGATGTTTACCTACAAGTGATTTAATACTGCCGGGCTCGAGATTCTTACCCAAAACAACTTCTTCCTCACTCGTACAAACCGCCTGAACCGGGTTAAAATAGATTCCTTTGATCCTGGGATAATGTTCGGCATCTGTTTTAGTTTTCGCTCGAAGCCAGAATAGATCACCATCATTTGTATTATCGGTCTTCGGGAGAACCAATTCCAGAATGCCCGTTTTTGTTAAGCCCATTGTTCCGTCGTGAAGAATTTTATCCTTCTCGAACTCCAGCCATGAATTATTATGAGCATATTCCCAAACTGGCTCGGTACCGCTGATGTCACAGGTAGAACCAGATCGAAGAAAATGAAAGAATATCCTTAGGTTTATTTCATCCTTTACACCTTTTAATCCCATGACGAGGTAAGCCTGATGATCGTATTGAGGAAACAGCGTATTGTGCCATACATGCCTACCAGATATGGCTTCACTCGTCCAAAAAGGTCTTATGTGCAATAACTCACCTGTGTTTTTCTTCGAATCCTCTACATTACAATAAAGTTTATCTGAGGCCCTATAACTTAAAGAAATTTCCCTCACCTTGGGAATGTATGGTTTATTGGGGAAGGGGAGGTCTTTTTTGTTCTTTGAATTAAAGATGGCGATCTCCTCCCTGTCTTTTAAATAAATTTCCGAACCAAAGCCGGACGGCGGATTTGCAAGGGTGAACTTTATAAAACCATTAGGAGTGATATGGTTGTACTCCATAGGCTCTTTCAAGGTAAAATCCTTCTGAATATCCAGGTCATCGAAACGATCAAATATAAGTTCACTATTCTTCGATAACTGCACGCTCTCGTAACCTTCAGGGGTTAGGCAAGGGTATGTTTCAAAAAGATGTTGCTCTTGGTTCTTTACGTCTTTAGACGGGATCCAGGTGTTCCCCGAAAGTGCAGAAAACTCCACCCGGAACGTATCATTATCTACAGGCACGGAATATCCGTAATAATACGATTCAAATCCGCCGAAATCCTGTGGGATATGATCCCATTCGATCTCGATCTTTATCTGGCTTATATCTTTTTTGAACAATTCAGGTTTCCCTAACATGAGATAGGATCCCCCTGGAGCCATAGGGCCGAAGAGATCGAAGGCCTTATCTAATGAAACTTTACCAAGATTGTTATAGGCGGAAAGATGTTTCATTCGTTTTACCTGTACATCTATGTCGATAGCATGTATGGCCACCCCATTCAAAAATGAATACAGATAAACGGGAGCGTATTCGTTCAATTCTATTTTAAATGATGGCCATTGAGGGATTATTTCTGAAGCGCCCAGCTTTTCAATTTCGGCCAGTGAATTATCAATATTGATCTGTATGGTAAAGTAATTTTCGGCTTCATTTAATAAAACCGTATAGGTGTCTATCTGGATCCATCCTTTTTTATTACTGAAAGAGATACGGAGATTATCGTCGAAAACAATCCCGAAGGCAGTTTGTAATGAAACCGATCGTGCCTTGCTAATTTCTTTCAGGTAATTCCAGAAGATATCCTTAGAGCTTTTCTCATCTATATGAACTCCAAGACAAACTTCTCTATCTCCTTCACTTAGATAGAGAACCGGAGATCCAATTACAAATCCAATTATCCCAACTTTATTTGGGTCTATCTGCGTATTTTGAATACTTGCTTTATTGGCTCCAAAAACATACCAATCGTCTCTCAAAGGATTAATGTCTTTTCCGGCAGATATGAGTTTATTCTTGGATACTTCCGAAACCAGGTTTTGTTTGGTTCCAACTCGTATGTACGGGCTGGAATTGAAGAATAAGGTTTCTAGTTCCATTAGCTCAACCCTATGTGCAGTCAAGGGGTTTAGGATTTCAAATTCGATGTCTTCTTTACTTCCAAAGAGTTTTCCGGCAGACAGCCTTGTTCCTTTTGCTAAATGAGCAGTTGAGACTGTTGGAAGAAGTTCAAAGCACACAGTGGCCATGGAAGGCTTGGCTGTACGCCGGGATTGTTGTAGAATATTTTCGTAGTAAAATTTTAAATGCCTATCAGAAAGGGTGTTAAGCTTTTCCTGAACCAGTTTAAATAATTTGCCAAAAGTGATGTAGATGGCATGATGAGGTTGATGATCGTTTCTGTCTAAAAACGACTTTTCCAAATGTTCTTTAGTAGACATTTGAAGATGAGTTATGACCTTATAAAAAATATGAAGTACTTTTTCCAGGTCGGATATGTCACGTATAGGTTTGGAAAAAATTTCCTTCGGGAATGATCTCACTTCGTACCCACCTTCTTGTATTTTTTCTTTTTCAAGCGTATTTACATAGGCCTTTAATACTTTAGTTTGAGGTTCGAGAATATTTCTTAACGCATTATCAAATTTGTAAGAAAGCTTTTCTTCTCCCATCGTATGTAACGTGTCTGCCCAGCCCTGGATCTTATCACTCCAGGATAATAACTGGCTTGCTATTTCGGCAGTTTTTGCAGAATTTTCGTCATTTATGAGGACCTGTTCTTTGTGGGTATCGAACATTGTGGTGGGCTCGTTAATGATAGCCGCTTTGAAGAGAATAGGGTCGTGAGCGATCAATTGTTCCCAGGTTCCTGCTTTCCGGTTATTTAGGTCGAAATAGTTAATATTTTTCAGAAAGGAGGACAGGTACCCCATAATGTCTGTAAAAGATTGCTCATCTATCCGAAAATTACTTTCCAGCAGATCGGCATTCCATCGTTTGGCCCTATCACTTCCTGTTCGCCTGTTCATAATATCGTCTCTTTTTCTAAACTTTGAACTACACCTTGAGTATACAACTGAGGCAAATTGGTACCTTCCACTTTATAATATGGGAATACCAGGTTAAAGCGGGTATTCGATGATTGAAGGCTGTAGTTCACCTTTACTTTTATTATTCCGGCTCTTTGATCATCGGCACTACTCTCAATATCTATGGAGTTTACCGTGATCCGAGGTTCGAATTTCAAGATGGCAGTTCGAATCATTTCTCTTATTAAATGCCTTCGGCTATTAGAGATAGAATCGAACAAATATTTGTTTAATGCGCTACCGTATTCGGGGAGCATGATTCGTTCTCCTGGGTTTGTGTTAAATAGTATGATGAGCGATTGTTTGATGTCGTCTGTATTGTCTACCATCTCAACCCCATACTCGATATTAGGATCGAAAGTTGGAGGAAAACTCCAGCCTCTTCCTAAAAATGATTCGTTTATAAAATTCGATTTATCCATTAGTTAACCATTACCATTGCACCTTTTATACTCATCTCTCCGCTACTGGAAACCGAGCACTCGGCATTGCCTGAAATACTAGTACTTTCATTACCGGTGATCGAGACAGACCCTCCGGTGTTACTTATAGACTCGGTACCATCTACAGAAACCGTAGTTCCTTTGATACTTACCGAGTTAGTTGCTTTTAGTGTGAGATCAGACTGACTCTCAATATTAATCCCACTCGAGTTCATTTCTATCTTATTACTATTTTGATCGGTTATGGTGATCCCTTCGTCCTGGTCGCTAATAACGATAGAATTACCTCCGGGTGTTATCAAGGTGATTATCTTGTTCTCATCGTCAAATTTTAACTGAAGTTTACTCTTAGTTATAAGTGTTTTGATCGTGTTTTGCTCGTCGGGGGTTTCAGGGGCGGGGATGGAACTACTGAAAACACTTCCCAGGATAACAGGGAATCTAGGGTCATCATTCATAAACCCAAGTATTACCTCATCATCCACTTCCGGCATGAAATAAGCTCCGAAGGTATTACCCGTGTAAAAAGTGGCCAGCCTTGCCCACACCATTTTTCCATCCGCACCCAAAATTGGGATCTCTACCTGCACCCTGAATTCGTTATCCGGGTCCTCATAGGTTTTCTTTACAATACCAGTATGCAATCCTTGTATTCCTGGGATCAATCCGGCGGCGGCAGGAGCCATAACATCATTTTCTTCAACGAACCATTCTGGGGATAATCCCAGCTTCACTTCGGTATGCCACATGCCATCTTCAATAGTATGTACCACACCAGAAATGAAAGCGTTTCCATTAAATCTATTGCTAAGGCCATCCAACTTGATCGTCGAATTTACCTTTGCCAGAGCAGATCCCTGAAAGGTTAGGTTTCCACGAAACCTCGACAATCTCGATCTTAATAAAGCTGCATTTGCCCATTCTTTTATATCCCCTTGTTCGATGGCAACATTGGAACTTAAATTCAGTGTCCCGGCACTTAAAACTTTTGCCAGAGTCGATCCACTAATATCACCCTGTTGGTTTACCGAGGGCTCCGATGACGACGCGCTTATCACAGCCTGCGAACTCATATCCCATGCGTTGCCCTGCACTTCAGAGTATTGATGCGTTGCGTCTATCTCACCATCGAAATCGATAATGTCGTAACCATATTGTACCTGTAATGCAGGCGATCCGGAAACGTTGGGTTTCGCCACGGTGAGTTTGCCGCTATCTGTGACGACAACCAAGCCGTTAATTTCAGATCGGTTTATAATGAAGTCCCAGTCTGTAGTATAATATTGAACGATCTCCTTGTGTTCTATCGATGTAGAGGCTACGGACGAACTCAAGCTGGTTTTTCCCACAATACTTTCAATAGCTGCACTATCGGTGCTATCGGTAAAAATATTATTGTTTCTGTTAATTGTGAGTTGCAGCGCTTTATCCTTACAAATTACATGTAGCCTCGAACTCTGGCCATCAAGCCTTATCATTTGTTTAACTACAACCCCTTTAAATACTGAATCGTTTTTGCTGTGATACCCTAATTTAATCTCAATTTCGGCACCTGGCTTAAATACATCCGAATCTGTTACCGCAAAAGTTTGTTTGGTTGCGTCCCCATCAATAAGTACGATCTCGGCATGCGAGATCCTATTTAAAAATTGTTCGGTGCGAATACTTACTACTTCATAAGTTGCGGGAATCTCCTTCCCGCCCGAAATGATATCGAATGAAATTAGATTGGTTTCTTCTATTAATGGTGATACAGACATATTAATTATTTTATAGGGGGTACATAAAGGGTTGTACCGGGGATTAGATTTCTAAAATTGGCAATGTTATTATACTTCGCAACTTCCAGGTAATAACTACTATCACCATAGATATCGTAGCAAATAAGGGGTAGTGTATCTCCCTCACGGGTTACAACCTTATGGGTAAGATCGGGCGATTTCTTATTTGCTTCTTTTGCGATTGTATTTACATCGCTGGCCTCCTCAAATTTCACAGAGGCTTTGGCACGAATGGGAGATCCATTTGGTTTGAACAAAGTATAATTTATGTCCAGGGAAGTGAGTTTACATTTAAAAACAAGTGATCCCCAGGAAATGATCAGGTAATTGGGTTCATGGATGTCCCCATTATAATCAAAACATACTTTTTTAAACCTGTCTATCTGTACCTTTAATGGTGTTTTGCTATCTGCAATAGCGCCAGAGGCGTCGAAATAGATCTCGAAAGAAACTGTTTCCGGCGGAATACCCTTAAATTTTAAAGGAGTTCCGGGTGCCCCTTCGGAAGTTGTATTGTTATAATTAACCTGATGGGAATGACTATAAGATGCCGGATTGATCTCTACCGTGCAGCTGGATTGTCCTTTACCCGAATACTTATTATTCTTATACGCGATCAATTTTAGTTTATTCAGGCTCATCTCAACGGTCTTTATTTTTCCTTAATTGTTTTCTAATTTCCTTCTTACATTCCTTTAAAATGGATTGTTTCATTTTCTGAAAAGCCAATTCATCCGAACTGTTGTTCAGAGGCTCATCTATCTTTACTTTAATAAGTAATTCTCGAATTTCAATAGCCATCTTTAGTCAAATAAATTTTCAAAAAGAGTGTCCGGGTCGTAGGTGTCACCTCCGCTTATCTTCGTTTCTTCAAAATAGCTATACGAAAATTCCAGGGTCTCGATGGCCACTTCGTTATTCATCGAATTGAGATCTGATGCCGCCCATTTTACGGGCCAGGCATTCGCAAAGCTCCAGGCTTTTATAGGATCGCCATTTTCATCTAATAAACTAACCACGATATTCTTGGTTTCCACATATTCAGCAAGACCTCCTCCAAAAGTTTTGATACACCAATCCACCAGTGGGGAGTCTTTAGAGACCATTCCCCGTTTGAGGACAAGATTCGAGAATTTTACAGAGGTAGGAACACGATGTTTAAAACTATTATTCCCACCTTCTGTAATTTCCTCTGTATCCATCTCCATACTAATTCCGGAGACTTCTTTGAACGAAGAATCGACCGATCCCGAAAGGCCGTTGAAGCTCAATCGAAAATAAAATGCTGCAAGGGGATACTCATTACTCATAATTATCCGCCATTAGCAATAGTGAGTCCTTCGTGAGCAAGTTCGAGTGTTTCCACAGCTACTTCGTTGGCATCCGATTTCATATCGGTACCGGTAATTTTGGTAGGCCACGCGTTGCTGAGGGTCCAGGTCATTGTTGGCTTAGCCGATTCGTCCAGTAACTGTATCACTACTGTCTCCCGTTTTATGGTATTCATCTTTATCGCATCATACCACTTCCAGAAATTATTGTCGTTCACAAAAATTCCTTTTTTGAGGGTTACATTACCGGTTTTTACAATGCCCGGCATCTTTATGGTAGAGAACACTTTGTTATCTCCATGCCTGTATTCGATAGGCTGTGTTTCGGTGTCCAGTCCGGAAACTTCCTGAAAGGAAACCGTTTTATCCTGTGAACCAAGGTTTACTGTAAAGTAAAACTTTGGTAAGGGCCATGTACTCCCTTGTTTTGATCCATCATCTGCCATGATTATATAATTTTAAATTAGATTATTAATATGATTAAGCTTTCTGCATTTCCTGTTGGAACGTGATCTCAATGAATTCCGCCGGATGCGATACCGCAACCTTTACGGCCACGATCATTCGTCCGTTCTGAATGTCATCGTTGGTCATAGTCTTACCTAATCCAACGCTTACCGAATAGGCATCTGCAGGTTTCGGACCCACGAGCCCTCCTTGTTTCCATACACCGGTGAGAAAGTTCGAGATCATGCTTTGTACATTTACCCATGTATTTGCATCGTTAGGTGCAAACACATAAGCCTTCGCAGCCTGTTTAATGGACTGCTCCAGGAAAATAAGTGTGCGGCGAACGTTGATGTACCTCCAGTCGTTAGAGTTACCATCAAGGGTTCTCGCACCCCATACCATATTGCCCATTCCTTTAAAAGCCCTGATTGCGCATACCGACTTACCATCCAGGGGCACATTGAGGTCCTCCTGCATGTCGTGGTTTATTTTAATTGCCGGTGCGATCACACTTTGCATAGCGACGTTTGCCGGAGCCTTCCAAACTCCTTCGGTACTATCTACCGAAGTAAATACCCCGGCGATTCCTGCACTAGGAGGCATTAAATTCAAGGTACGCTGTACGTGATCTAATACCTTCGTATAAAAGGAACTCTGATTTCTAATAGCGTCATCGGCCATTTTACGTTCTTTCGCCTGGTCATCGCCCAATTTTTTAAATAGAGGAAATTTTTTTGCATCGTAATCTCCTTTATAATCCTGAGCGGTTAGATAAGATATCTTCACGTCGAAATCTCTCGCCTTATTAAAAATTTTCTGCCCGTTCTTGTTGGTGCTATCCAATACGGGAGCATTAGACACGTTAAATTCAGCTCTCAGAGCCTTGTCCAATACCTGAAAAGCATCATCGGTTAAATTCTTATACGAAAAATCCGACTCCTGGAAAATAGTAGTGTGTAACCAGGGGTAATACGCAGCGGCATAGCTATTGGATTTCGCGTTGATCGGACTTACCCCCGATCTAAATTTATCTACGGTCGATTCCTTGATGTCCTTTTCCTCATATCCTCCCGGAATATCTAGTAACGCTACCCTGCTAGGCATATCATCTCCACAATGATTGATCATTGCATTTTGAATGGTATAGGCATCGGCTGCTTCAAATTCAACAAGGTCCGGGATCACAACCATAGTTGGTTCGGTTTCCTTTTTCAATAAGGTGAGCGCATCCGTAAATGGAGTAGTAGAGTCGAATTTTGTGAGCCCATCTTTATAAGCTCCTATACTCATTACAAAACAATCTGCGCCTCCATTGGCATAGAAGAATTTGAGCGCTCCATATAGACGGTATTTTACCGAGGCAGCCTGTATAGCATAATTCTTATCACCGAAGGAAAAATCCGGGTCTTCAGCAGGATCTTCGGTAATATCGAATTTGATATGCGGAGCTTCACTTCCAAAGTAAGTGAGAAAATCTGCAAAGGATGAGATCTTAATCGGTTGTTTCAATAAGCTTTCTCCTCCGTAACTCGTGTTTTGTGTATAACCAATGAATACCGGAACTGCGGTTTCCACAGGTACAACGGCGTTTCCAAATGCATCCAGTTCCTGGATATATACGCCGGGGGTTTTATGTATTGTTGACATGATTTAGTTTTTTAAATTAATTAATTGTTGTTTGTCTGTGATGACTACTATCCGCCATTGGCAATAGTGAGTCCTTCGTGAGCAAGTTCCAGTGTTTCCACAGCTACTTCGTTGGCATCCGATTTCATATCGGTGCCGGTAATTTTGGTAGGCCACGCGTTGCTGAGGGTCCAGGTCATTGTTGGTTTAGCCGATTCGTCCAGTAACTGTATCACTACTGTCTCTCGTTTTATGGTATTCATCTTTATTGCATCATACCACTTCCAGAAATTATTGTCGTTCACAAAAATTCCTTTTTTGAGGGTTACATTACCGGTTTTTACAATGCCCGGCATCTTTATGGTAGAGAACACTTTGTTATCTCCATGCCTGTATTCGATAGGCTGTGTTTCGGTGTCCAGTCCGGAAACTTCCTGAAAGGAAACCGTTTTATCCTGTGAACCAAGGTTTACTGTAAAGTAAAACTTTGGTAAGGGCCATGTACTCCCTTGTTTTGATCCATCATCTGCCATGATTTTATATTTTTATAAGTTAATAATTAGTTAGTTATGCTTTCTGCATTTGTTGCTGGAATGTGATCTCAATGAATTCGGCCGGATGTGATACGGCTACTTTCACCATCACTCGCATGATCCCTAATTGGATGTCTTCATTGGTCATGGTTGTCCCTAGACCAACACTTACAGAATAGGCATCTGCAGGTTTCGGGCCCACTAGCCCTCCTTGTTTCCATACGCCGGTGAGAAAGTTCGAGATCATACTCTTTACAGTTACCCATGTATTTGCATCGTTAGGTGCGAACACATAGGCTTTGGCTGCTTCCTTAATGGATTGCTCCAGGAAAATAAGTGTACGGCGAACATTCACGTACCTCCAGTCATTAGAGTTACCATCAAGGGTTCTCGCACCCCAAACCATATTACCCATACCTTTAAAGAAACGGATCGCGCAAACAGATTTACCATTAAGCGGTACGTTTAAATTTTCCTGCATATCGTTGTTGATCTTCACTGCGGGAGCGGTTACATTCTGTACAGCTACATTAGCAGGAGCCTTCCAAACACCATCTGCATTATCTACCGCCGTATATATACCGGCCATCGCGGCACTTGGGGCCATGAGATTAAGTTGGCGTTTCACTTTTCCCAAGAGTATGGGATACTGCTTGCTTAAATTCTGAAGCGCAGCATCAGCCTCATCGATGGTAAGTTTTCCGTCATCGCTCATCCCTTTATTGGTAAAACAACTGATCGCATTAGCATGATCGGCACTAATTCCTTTTACAGGATCTGTGAATTCTGTGGTTAATAAGGTGGCGACATTGGCATACGAATCCTCGATGAGATTTTTATACGATACGTCCGCAGACTGATAAACTGTGGTATGCAGCCATGGGTAGTATGCGGCCGCATAACTATTGCTCTTCTGAACCGTCCCACTTACCCGATCTCTAAAAGCATCTACACTGGCTGTAGGATTATCTTCCGGTTCATTGTAGCCGTTTGGAATATCAAGAATAGCAACCCGACTTGGCATTTCTGCGCCACAATGATTGATCATATATCCCTGTATAGAATAGGCTTCGTCTAAACCAAATTCCACGACATCCGGAATTACAAGCATGGTTGGTTCTGCCTCTTTTTTCAACAGATCTATTGCTCCGGTTACGTCATTGGCGTCCAGGTCTGATCCAACTTTTCCAACACTTAAAACATAACAGTCTCCTCCACCATTCGCATAGAAGAACCGCATGGCACTATGCAATCTGTGAATTCTGGTAACATTCGATATGTAAAAGTTTGTACCTGCGTATTCATAGTCTGCAGGTTGCGGACTAACATCATAGCCGGATTGTGGCCACGTATCCTTTCCTTTTGGTCCATAGATTAGATTCTCTGTGGTGTCCACATAGTACGAAGTAGGCGCGCCGTCACTTTCGGTTGGAGCTTTTGTTCCTATAACAGGGTTTGTTATTTCGGGCCAGGTGTCGCCAGCTCGTGGGCCATATACCTTCTTTTTCACCGTATCGATAAAATATGCTCCATCACCACCGTCGTTGGCAGTTGGCGCTTTTGTTGAGGTAATAACAGTCCCAATGGGTTTAGGCCATTCTCCTCCCTTTTTAGGGCCATAGAGTTTAACGGCGCTGGTATCAAAGAAATAATTCCCAACAGCACCTTCATCTGTTGGAGCTGCCGTGCCGGTGAGCACATTAACTCCGGTGGACCACGCGGCTTTCGCAGGGCCATACGTTTTTTTCGCAGCTGTATCGTAGTAGAAGGCTCCAGGTTCACCAACGGTTTTATCAGGTGCAACTTTTCCTGTTAAAAGATCGAATGTGGTTTTAGGCCATTCTCCACCTTTTCTTGGACCGTACCATTTTTCGGCCTTGGTGTCGATATAATAGTTACCATCTGCACCATCCGAACTGGTTGGAGCTTTGGTTCCTGTTAATACGCCATTTCCGGTAGTCGACCAGTTAACGTCCTTGGTGTAGATCTTCGTCTGATCAAAGTACTGATCGCCCGCAACACCCAACGTGTTAGCCGGGCTGCTCTTATCAACAAACAATCGTCTACCTCCAAGATTCACACTTGCGATATTATCGATCGAAAATTTGATCTTTGGTCGTTTATCCTGGTCCTGGTCCTCAAAAATAGACTGAAATTGCGCCAGGGAGGTTATCTTCACCGGGTTATTCACCAGGCTCTTTCCGTTAAAGGAGGTCTTTTCGGTATACCCTATAAACGCCGGTACGGCGGTTGCTACGGGTACCACAGAATTCCCAAAGGCATCCAGTTCCTGGATATATACCCCCGGGGTTTTCATTGTTGTTGACATAAAATTTGATTTAAGTTATACATATATTATTGCTGTTGCTAGTAAAGGAATAACTGCTCCGTCTCGTTCCTCTCCGAGAATGGACTCCGGAATTTGATTAGGCAGCTTAATTTCCAGGTCTTTTGTTACATTGAGTTGTGTATTGGTGTATCTTAGTTTTAATAAGGGATGATTCGTTATAGTGTACCTCAATGGTAAGGGAATATTCGATGTCATTACCAACGCGGAAACATCATGGGAAAATTGTTTTTTTACGGGCCCTTCGTAAGTCTCATTATAGATACCTTCGATCTTAAGATCGCCCTCTTCCACTTTCATATTCTCCCTTAAGATAATTTGATATTGCCACAGTAATTCCCGCGATTTAAAGGAGAGTTTTAATTTTTTGTTGGGATTATTCTCGCTAACTATATCATGGATATCAAGCAGTAACACACCTATTGTATAAAGTGGGAGATCTCCATTTGGCGGAGCGTGATCGAGCTGTAACTCTTCTTCTCCGGGGCTGTTTTTCAGATACAGGATATCGGTATTGCTCAAAGGGATATTGGAGGTGTAGTTTTTAAAGTTAATATCCTCGTGATAGAACTGAAAATGAAGCGTATTTAACCCATTGAGTGCTTCAGCCAGATCGAAATTTTCAGTTTCTGAAATACCACAGTAAAAGGTAAAAATGTTCCTATTTACATTTATCTTGATATTATAATTCTGAATATCCCTTTCCGATATTGGCAAAGGAGAAATTTTAAAATGTTCGGAAACACCATTCGGATAAAACGAATGAGTTATTTCTAATTCGAGAAATTTAAAATACGTCACGGTCATATTATTTAGAATCTGCTTTCCCCTCAAGACCAAATATCGACGGGGTTTGTTTTTTAATTCTTTCGTCACTTAAGGTGATCATCCTCATCTTATATAATAAGGAAGGCACATACTTTGCTCCTATCCCGCTCCAGATATGACTCAACTCATTCACTGGTAAATTCATGATCTCAAGCGTTAGTTTGGTTAATGGTTCCTGCATTTCCGGATTTACATCACTCGTAAAATAGGGGTTGGCCTGAAACACTGTGATGACCGCCGATAACATTTTAAGTGCTTCCAGATAATTCTTGGAGTCAAAATTGGCGGACACCAGTAAATATATATTCAGGTGTACCGGGGGTGCGATCTTGCCATAAGTGTTTCCGGTCTTCACATTGAAATTTCCACTAGATTTCACATAGGTTTCATGTTCCACATTGATTATGGATAATACGATCTTATTATGCACGTTATCGGCGATACTTCCATCCGGATTTGTAAGGCTGCTGGGTACCACCATATCGGTGTCCAGCCCATATTTCAGACTTATTTCCTGGTTCAGAAAGTTGGTTAAAAATGAAAGTGCTTTCGATATCATATTTTTATTTCTTAGAAACTAATGTTTTAATTGCCCCCTGAGTGGCTCTTGCGAAATAGATCCCAGCGATGCTTACCATATAACACCCCATGAATAAGGGAATTTCGCCTAGCATTTCACATATATATTCGATGGTCACTCCACTTGCCAGTTCATCCAATAGGTATTTAAAGATGAAGGCCATGGGAGCTGCCAGGATTAGTGCGAAAAGCACCCATAAAAATTCTTTTGCCATAAATTTTTTTACGGCTTTCAGAAATTTCTTTAATTTTCCTTCCTCGGCAGCCATCGCTGCCTTTGCGTCGGCCAGCGTCCCACTCATGGTAATTCTCTTTTAATTTTCTGAACATATCGGTTTACAAAATATATGCCCGAGGCCCCTATCATAAATCCTGCGACCATTGCCAGAACTGCGTTATCAATTACACCCTGCCATCTTAGAATAAACAATGCCAGCAGGAAAATAAATGCCATATAATAAAAGGTATAAGCTCGACTGCTGAAGAAGTACATTCTGGTTTCGGGATGAAACATAGCCATTAGAAAACCGGCTCCTCCAAAAACAACCAGAAAGGCAAGGGCGAATAATAACACAGACTGGTATTCTTTTATATTCTGAAGTGACTGTGAAAGGCTTTTTAATTTATCCCAGAAGGACGGGTCGGTTATTTCATTCTTCGTTTCTGTAGTTTTTGTTGCCCCCCTATTCGTACCGGGACTTAACACGGTCGCTCCATTAGTACCGCTGGTTGTTGCCGAAGAATCTGTAACGTGATTGTTTGTACCATTTTGAGTGATAAAAGGAAGACTATCCCGTTTTTCACACATAATTTCTTCAATTCTTTCCCATAAATCGTTATAACCTTTGTCGTATCCTAAGGCCCAAATACCCAAGCCATTAAGATCCTTTTCTCGTATCATTTCTAACTTAGAAGTTAGGGTAGTGCTCGTGTCGAACCAGCATTGTCTAAATTGATTCTTACCTCTGCTATCGGTAGTTATATAGCTATAATAGGCAGTATTACTTATCGGGTCGATACGTAGCTGCGAATTACCCAACTTGGCCTTAATATATTCGTAGGTTCTTGGTCCAACATATCTGTCTACTGCCGAACCTATCGCTCCGGTTTTGGTCTCCCATATATGCCCGTAAAATGGCAATGCCATAATTAATTTAGTGGACGGTATCTTTTGTTCCAGGTAGTAGTCTGCCGAAGAATTTAGGTTAAAGGGTTCCCAGATATCACCGCTGCAAATAGGATCGACCGGGCCGGCAACTTTACTCTCACTTCCGTAATAATTATATCCCATGATCACAAATTGATCAACTATTGGTATGAGGGCACTATAGTCTATAGCCTTAGCCCAATCTACAGCAGGCACAGTAATATAAATCTTATACTCCTTATCTTCTTTATCCAACTCCTGTCTAAGGAGAGTGATAAATTTTGAAAAGTCGTTTTTTTGCTGATTGTGAATGTCCTCAAAATCGATACACACTCCATCCGCCCTGTCTTTTATTAATTCCTTTAGTGAGGCGATCAGGGTATTTATAGCTTTGTTGTTTTTAAGTAATTTTTTATTTGCCGATTTGCCAAAATTGGTAACTGTTAGCAAGCTGCGTTTTCTATTGGATTTTAAAGAATCTATTAGCGGAGTAGAGTTCCAGTCGTGAATACTTTTAGCCTTTCCGGTGTTTGGGTCCACTTCGTAAGAGAAATATGCCACGGTGGTTAACAGTGAATAATTAAGCGACTTATGAAGATCTTTATCCCAATACGGGTACCATCCAAATACTTCTTTTTTCAATGCCATAGTATCGGTTCGCACATAGGGCGATACTTTTAGCCCTAAAGAATCATAGTTGATCGTGTAGTTTTTCTCGAGGCCCTGCTGTCCTGAATATTCGTGATGTTTCCTAAAGTTTTTTTCGGCTTTAGACAATTCATCCACTTTGATAAGTCCGAAAAGAATCTTCTTTTCAGTTAATTCCGGTGTGCATATCGTATCTAAAGTCTGGCTATAAATTTCGTTACCAGTACTGATAACACATATTAGTATTGAGACCAATAACTGAAGAGTCAGTATGTGAGATCGTTGTAACACGTTCTATCCGGTTAAGTTAAAAAGGAGCACATTGATTGTGCTCTAGGATAATTTTTAATTATAAATTGCAGGAATTATCGAAACGTGCTTATTCCGAAGAAGAAGGCTGGTTAATTATAATGATAATATTGCATAGTAATAGTATGAAGATTTAATACAAGTGCCTATAAGTAATTATACGTAATTCGTTATAAAACAGCTTAGTGAAATTAATTTAAGGGTTTATACGTATTAAAATCGATCAAGTGTTTTCCCCTCTATCCCATTTGCCTTTCCCAATTATTCTGCTATTTTTGCATGACAATGAACACTAATAGAACACATAATCCGCTTGGGCTTTTATCCCTGTTTATCTATCGTGCAATCGTGAAATGGTCGCGCGATACCGGGCGTTATGTATTAAAATTATGAGACAAATATTGTACAGAATCATATATTTAGTAGACGTCCGATATTTTCGGACGTTTTTTTTTAATTTTTTTTCTGAATATGAATGAGAAATCAAAAACATAAAAGAATTCACTTTTGAAAGTTAACCGGCTAATGCACAAATCGTTGTGAGATTGTCCGATATTCCGCATTTCGCGGACAGGATCTCTATTGTATAAAAACAATGCAACTACTTGAAAATCAAATAAATAAAATGATTAATTTGTTTTGAAATTTAAAATTTGTTCTCATCTTTGCATCCGAAATTATCAAGACTAAAAGTAGTAGCTACAACGAGGATGGTTTCTTTTGAATTAAAAATTAAAATTATAGAAGCTATGTGTTTATTTATGTACAAGACCGATTTTCATGTAAATGAAAAGCAAGTAACGACCCGGCTTCGGAACAAATATTAGCAATATCAACATTGCTATTTAATATCCGAAGCACACCTTACTGTTTCGGATTTTTTTTGCCTCGTAATTAAGGCGTATTCTGTAACAGAAGGAAAGACAAATTCAAATCATTTAATTAAAACAGAATGGAGGCTAATACATCTAATTTATACCTTTTTAAAGCGTTGGAAGCATATCCATACGAATTGGCGCAAGCTCTCGAAAGTTTGAACTATGCTTTAACATACGATCCTGAAAACGTTCGGGCCTTATGCCTCATGGCAAAGATCCAGGATGAACAACTTGGTGAATATGAAGTAGCGAGATCGTACTATGAGCGGGCTTTAGCAAGCCGTCTGGACATTCCAAATGTTTATCCGGATTTTATTCGCTTACTCATCAATTACGAAGATTTCGATGAAGCTCAGAAGTTGATCGAGTTTGCGAGGACCGTAAAAGGTATCGACAGAGCAGGAATTGAACTTGCACAGGCACAGCTTTTCGAAGCGACAGCCCTATATAATGAATCTTTGGATTCACTTACAGATGCAAAACAATTTGCGATGAACGGTGAGTTTATATATTATGTGGATGAGGTGATTACAAGGGTTAAGAAAAAACGTGAAGTGGAAAACAATAGAAAACATAAGATCGAAGAAACCCCGAAAGAACCCGTACGCGAAAGTTCAATACCTAAATGGTTGTCTGATAGACTCAACAACCTTTTGTAAGATCCCCCGATATCACCGGGGGATTTTTATTACAGTTTAAATCTTTCAAACATTTCCTTCTCCAGTTGTTCCTGATGATCGGGATGTGCAATAGAGATCAATGCATTGGCTCTTTCTTTCAAACTCTTTCCAAACAAATTTACCAGGCCGTATTCGGTTGCTACATAATGCACATGCGCGCGTGTAGTGGTCACCCCTGCACCTTGTTTCAAGTAAGGAACTATCTTTGAGATTCCTTTGGCAGTGGTGGAGGGCATGGCAATGATGGGTTTACCTCCTTCACTCAAACTCGCGCCACGGATGAAATCCATTTGTCCGCCAACTCCCGAAAACTGATACGGACCAATTGTATCTGCACAAACTTGTCCGGTGAAATCAATCTCAATCGCACTATTTATGGCGGTTACTTTTGGTTGTGATCTAATTCTATGGGTATCATTGGTATAAGCAGCCTCTTTAAAATGAACACTAGGATTGTCGTCTACATAGTCATACAGACGTTGAGTTCCTACCGCAAAACACGTAACGATCTTCCCCTGTTTTATTTTCTTATGCTCCCCGGTGATCACCCCCAGTTCTATTAAAGGTAGTACTCCATCGCTAAACATTTCGGTATCAATTCCCAGGCCTTTATGATTTGTGAGGTTTTTAAGTACAGCGTTCGGGATATTCCCAATCCCCATTTGTAAGGTAGCTCCGTCCTCTACGAGCCCGGCTACGTGTTGCCCGATCTTCTCCTCAACTTCAGAGGGTTCGGTTAAGGATGCATAATGAAGTGGGGTATCAATATGTACTCCAAAATCAATTGAGTTAATGTGTATGATGCCATCACCATGAGTTCTGGGAACACGGGGATTTACCAGTGCTACAACTTTTTTTGCCTTTTCGAGGGCGGGCAAAGCGATATCTACGGATACACCAAGGGAACAATAACCGTGCTTATCCGGTGGAGAAACCTGTATAAAAGCTACGTCCAGTGAAATGATGTTTCTTCGAAATAACAGGTGTATCTCGCTCAGGAAAATTGGGATATAGTCTCCCTTGTTATTATTAATACCCTTGCGCACATTGCCACCAACAAAGCAACTGTAAATATTAAAAGAAGAAGCGTAAGGCTCTTCCATATACTTTGCTTTCCCTTCAGTATGGATCTGGACGATCTTAACTTCACTCAGTTCCTTGTATCTATCGCAAAGTTTATCTATTAGGAGATTAGGGGTCATGGCGGCGCCCTGAAAAAATACGGTATCTCCACTTTTTACAATGGAAACGGCTTCTTCGGCGGTAACAATTCTCATGGGATTAAAATTTTAATGAATGCAAATAACCGTTTAATCCAATAAAGCAGCTATGACGAAAGTCAATTTTAGAAGAATTTATCTTAACCCTAATTGTAAGACTAACTAATTTTTACTCCATTAGGGACATCGTCGTCGGGATTTACAAATACCAGTTTTCCATCGGGAGTTTCGGTCATTAAGATCATGCCTTCACTTTCCACTCCCCGTAAAGCACGTGGAGCCAGGTTAACCAATACAGTAACACGTTTCCCTACCACTTCTTCAGCGGTAAAGCTTTCGGCTATACCAGACACAATGGTACGCGTGTCTATGCCGGTATCTACTTTTAAAACCAAAAGTTTCTTGGTTTTGGGCATCTTTTCAGCAGAAATAATAGTACCCACTCTCATATCCAGTTTGGAAAAGTCGTCGAAAGTAATAACATCTTTCTGTGGTTCCACGCTTGCATTCATAGCTTTATTTTCTTTTTTACTGGCTTCAAGTTTTGCAAGTTGTTCTTGAATTTTTTCGTCCTCTATCTTACTGAAAAGTAATTCACCTTTCCCAATTTGATGCCCAGGCGCAATGAGTTCTTTTTCTTCTGAAATGTCCTTCCAGCTAGTAACCGGATCCCTCATGCTATTTCCCAGGATACGATTTAGTTTGGCTGAAGTGTGAGGCAGAAAAGGCTCGCTTAGAACCGCCAGCGCTGCTGCGATCTGCAGTGCGACATACATCACCGTTTTGGTTCTTGCCTCATCTGTTTTGATTGTTTTCCACGGCTCCTCGTCGGCCAGGTACTTGTTTCCAAGCCGGGCAACGTCGATAAGTTTTGCCTGTGCCTCTCTAAATCTATACCGTTCTATAGAACTTGCGATAACTTCCGGAGCAGCCCGGAGTTCATCAAAGGTCTCCTTGTCTACGTTAGAGAATTCGGATGGCTGTGGGGTTTCTCCATCGTAATATTTATGTGTTAGCACCACCACGCGATTGACGAAATTTCCGAAGATAGCCACCAATTCATTGTTATTCCTGGCCTGGAAATCGGCCCAGGTAAAATCGTTGTCCTTTGTTTCGGGAGCATTGGCCGTTAGCACATACCTAAGCACATCTTGCTGGCCTGGAAACTCCAGGAGGTATTCATGGAGCCACACTGCCCAGTTCTTACTCGTGGATATTTTATTTCCCTCCAGGTTTAAAAATTCGTTGGCGGGGACATTATCCGGTACTATATAACTTCCTTCAGCTTTTAGCATGGCCGGAAAGATGATACAATGAAAAACAATATTGTCCTTACCGATAAAATGTAACAGCTTAGTGTCTTCACTTTTCCAATAGGGTTCCCAATCCTTTCCTTCTCTTTCTGCCCATTCACGCGTGGAAGAGATATATCCAATGGGTGCATCGAACCAAACATAGAGTACTTTTCCCTCGGCACCATCTACGGGAACAGGGATTCCCCAATCCAGATCGCGGGTAACCGCCCTTGGGCGTAATCCATCATCGATCCAGGATTTACATTGCCCGTACACATTGGTTTTCCAATCTTTTTTATGACCCACTAAAATCCATTCTCTTAGCCAATCCTCGTATTGATCCAAAGGCAGAAACCAGTGTTTTGTTTCCTTTTTCACCGGTTTTGCGCCCGAGATAGCACTTTTGGGGTTAATTAGGTCTGTGGCATTATGTGAAGTACCGCAATTCTCACATTGATCTCCGTAACTCTCCTCGTAACCACACTTGGGGCAGGTACCTACTACAAAGCGATCGGCCAGGAATTGATTTGCTTCTTCGTCGTACAATTGTTCGGTCACTTCCTCCACAAACTTTCCGTCATCGTAAAGTTTCTTGAAAAATCCTGAAGCCGTATCGTGATGTATCTTCGCCGAGGTTCGAGAGTAATTATCGAATGTGATCCCAAATTCCTCGAAAGATCTTTTTATGATCTCATGATATTTGTCCACAACCTCCTGTGGGCTGATCCCTTCCTTTTTCGCTTTGATCGTGATAGGAACGCCGTGCTCATCACTACCGCAAACAAAAGCAACGTCCATTCCTATAAGACGCTGATATCGCGCATATATATCGGCTGGCACATAGACTCCGGCCAAATGGCCAATATGTACAGGGCCATTGGTATAAGGTAAAGCGGCTGTTATGGTAATTCTCTTGGGATCGTTCATTTACTATTGAAATTCAGACTTGATTGTGAACAGGCACAAAAATAGCGATTTTATCTTCGGTTCAAATAGGGTATCAAGAGAAAAGTCTCCCGGCTAACAGAAGACTTTTTATATAAAAAAAGAAAATGCGACTATTTGATAAGGAGTGATTTACTGTAAAACTGGCCTCCCATAGAAATTCGGTATATATACTGTCCAAAACTTAGCCTGGAGCCTAATGCAGCTTTAACATCTATCGAATGAACACCGGGGAACAGCACTTCATTTTTAAGGGTTCCCAGTTCTTTTCCCATGATATCGTAGAGCTTTAGATCGATATGGCTGGTGTTGGTCATGTTCATTTCAATGTATACCCTGTTATTTTTATACACCGGAGCATGAATGAAAGTGGTTACATTGCCAAAATCGGTATTCGACAACGAATCACAATTAATTCCCAGGTCCAGTTCGGGGTAATTCTCATTAAGCAGAATAAGATCGATCACTGTTGGATCCAAACAAAACCAATTGGTAAGTACGCTGGAATAAACAGAACGGAAATCGGCCGTAGGGATGAGATTATCATGGCTGTCCCAGGTTAACAGGTCGGGATGGGTTCCCACAAATCCATTTCCATTAAGCCCCGGCCCGAATAAAAGAACAGGCGAAGCAGCGCCGTGGTCTGTACCGTTAGAACCATTCTCATAAGGTCTTCGGCCAAATTCGGAAATGGTCATACAGAGCACATCATTCTGCATTTCGGCTGCTTCCAGATCTGTATAGAAACTTTGCAAAGTATCAGACAGGTCTTCCAGTAACGCCCTGTGCTCATCGGGCTGGTTGGCATGCGTATCGAAACTTCCCAGGGTGACCATATATACTTTGGTACCCAACCCTCCTTTGATCATCCTTGCCACAATAGACATTTGGCTGGCCAGATCCTCGTCGCTGTAAGTGGCCTGGTTCGTCGAATTCATGTATGCATCGTTGATCACACCTGCGTAGGTAAAGGTTGTATTTGTGGTGGAGCGCATAAAGAATAATTTATCTCCATATACACATTCTGGGATATCCAAGAGGTCGTGTATTTGCCCGTTTTGGGCGACGCTCTCCAATTGTTGCGGGTTGGCAACAGAAAATGCATAGTTAGTTTCCTGGCCTTCAAATACCAGGTTGCCTATGCTCCCTATCTGTATGGCAGGCGGAACTTCAGGGGGATTTATGAGGTAGTCCGGATACAGATGTTCATAATATCGGCCCCACCATCCGGTAGGTTCGATGACCGTATCTGCTGCCGAAGCCCAGATATCCGATGAACGAAAATGAGATAGATTCTGCTGCGGATAACCAACACCGTGTACCACTTTCATTTGCCCTTCTCCCCACATGGCCTCGAGGCTACTCATATAATTGGGAATGGCAAAGTCTGCGTTCAGGTTTGTAAGTTCGCTTTGTTGATGCCGGATCGTTGGTCGCAAATTGGCATAGGTGGCATAATCGTAAATGGGAACTATGGTGTTCAAGCCGTCATTTCCTCCTTTGAGCCTTATAATTACCATGATACGATCTGTTTCGCTTTCGGCGAGAGCCACTGAAAGCGGAGAAGGTTTGGAGGCTGTTACTGCAGCATTCCCCAACATGATACTACCTCCACCGGCAAGACCAAGTGCCTGGATAAATGATCTTCTGCTCCATTCGGCATGTTCCTGATCGTGAATAAGCTTTTGGTCCTTGGTGGCTTCTTTTTTCTTAAAATTATGATTCTTACACATGAGCAGGTTATTTAAGTTGGAATTCGGGCATTCGTGCGATATGATTTAGCAGCAAGGTAACCTGATAGGGTGCTGTAGACCAATCTAAATTCCAGGTTCCGTTGTCATAATAGTTCTGCGGGACATCCCATTTAAAGATGTCTGTGGCTATGTCGTAGTCGGTAATGGTATATAATTGCTTCGGAACAAAATGGTCTACCAGTACCTGGGTGATATAATAGGGGTCGTTGCTATTATTGGTAAGGGCTTTGGCCAGATCGGTCAACGTAAGTTCGTATCCATTTCCGAAGAGATAAGTTACATATAGCTCCATTAGCTCCCAACGTCCGGTAAGTGTAGAGGTATTAATCCACTCCTCATCCCGTTGCCATCCGGCAACATCCGGGGGATTGAAAATTTCCTGCCCCATAAGTCCCGAATAATACAGAAAGGCATCCATGATACTAGTATCATAGAAGAACTCGGTCTCATTAACAAAGCCGAAAATTGTGTCGAAAGGACTCTTGATCACCACACCTATAGCGCGCTCATCGAAAAAATGTTCGCTTTTAAATAGCTGTTTCAATACAGGAACCAGTTCGTAATTATTTGCCACCATGGTTTGAGCCAGGGGTTCAATTATATCCTGTATAATAAGTGCATCCACAGAAGGGCTTACAAAGTATTTATAAAGCTTGGTGCATATAAATTTGCACACATCGAGTCCGTGTTCCTGAAACAAAATATCGATCACGTCCGAATACCCCCAATTACCATCCTGGCCGAAAATACTTTTAAGTCCGGTATCGTGAGTACTTACATCGAAATAGATCTGGCCTCCAAATTCGGTCCAGTGATTATAACCGGTAAGGGCTCTGGAAGTTTCTATAATGTCTGTCTGGCTGTAACCATTTCCTTCTCCCAGCGTAAAGAGTTCGTATAGTTCCCTGGCGTAATTTTCATTCGGGTTGACATTGGTATTTTCATATCCGTTCAGGTAAAGTAACATGGCATTACTAATTCCTATATCGTGCACGAAGGTTTTGAAATTCCCCAAAGCGTGCGTTTGAACGGTGTTGTAATACTGAAATAAATAAGGCGCATAAAAATACACTTCCAGTTCGGTGACAAAATGGTTCATCCAGAAAGACGTAAGGCGCCCACGAAGATCTTCAGTCATAAAGTCGTTTCCCGCCTGAATACGCCAGTCGAATATAAATTGTTCGTTCTCCGTTTCGTAATCGGTAAAATCTCCCAATGCCCAGTAGCCCCATGGTGGAGCTGCGGTAGGGGGTAGCGCGAAGGCTGCATCCACAAGAGAGTCGATAAATTGGCCCGGGCTCATTGGCAGGGCAAGGTCTACGGTGTCTTGGGAAGCACTAAACCCTAACCTGCGATATACATGTTTAATCTTACTTACATTCCAGGGATTTTGAGCGGAAGGCACGTATGCCGCCAAAGTTGAAGCATTGCAAGATGGGGCTGCAATTGTTTCCATAGCCGTATTTTTTAAGTTCGAGACAGCTAAATATATTGAATTATAGTTATTTATGATAAGCCAGGCCTAAATTTAACGTAAAAGACTAACTTTAGTTTTTAAACTAAGAATAGAAAAGAATATATGGTAACACCAACTTATTTGCAGGCTGGCGATACTATTGGGATCGTCTCCACGGCCCGAAAAGTGAACAAGACTGAATTACAACCGGCCCTGGATCTGCTTGAACGATGGGGCCTGAAAGTAAAACTTGGCGAGAGTATAGGTGCCGAAAAGGACCAGTTTGCGGGTGAAGATGCGTTACGTGCCCGGGACTTTCAGCAAATGCTGGATGATGAGCAGGTAAAAGCGATCTGGTGTGCCAGAGGGGGATATGGCACAGTACGCATTATCGACTTACTCGATTTTCAGAAGTTTGCTGCCAACCCAAAATGGATCATTGGATACAGCGATATTACCGTACTTCATGCTCACCTTAATGGCAGAGGAGTGGAAACCCTGCATGCGCAAATGCCTTTGGATATCGACAAAAAGACTGCAGAGACGGCAACATCATTGAAGGAGTTGCTGTTTGGTAATGCATTTACTATTAGGTATACGGATACATCAGGGATCTCCCGCAACGGCTCGGCCGAAGGAGTCCTGGTGGGAGGGAATCTGTCTGTTTTGTATTCTTTATGCGGCAGTGCATCTCAATTAGATACAGCCGGTAAGATCTTATTCCTGGAAGATCTGGACGAATATCTGTACCATGTTGACAGAATGCTTCAGAATTTAAAAAGAAATGGTTATTTCAATTCCCTGAACGGATTGATCATTGGAGGACTTACCGATATGAACGACAATACCATTCCATACGGGAAAACGGCCGAAGAAATAGTGGAAGAAATTGTTTCTAAGTACGACTTCCCTGTTTGTTATCATTTCCCTGCAGGCCATGTAAAAGATAACCGGGCACTAATCATGGGCCGAAATGTACAGTTAATTGTTACAGGACCCGATGTTACTTTGCACTTCACCTCTTAAGAATTTGTAAGGCTTGCCGTTATCAAATGAGAGGGATCATCTTCTCTTGTCGATGTATTGACCATACCCATTTTTCATGAAATCAGACCAAAAGTGCCCAATTCTAGGGACCTAATTTTATGATTTTTTGCAAATTGAAAAATGGCTTATCACAACGAACTGGGAAAACTTGGTGAGGATCTGGCAGTTCAATATTTGTTGAAGAACGGGTACAGGATTTTATGCCGGAATTTCATCTACGAAAAAGCCGAGATCGATATCATTGCCGAAAACTCACATCAACTGGTGATAGTTGAGGTGAAGACCAGAAACAGCATAGTATTTGGAGATCCGCAAAGCTTTGTGAATCCTCGAAAAATTAAACATTTGGTAAGAGCTGCGAATGAATACGTGCTAAAAAATGGGATCGACCTGGAAGTGAGGTTTGATATCATTTCTGTCTTAAAGAACACTAAGCAGGAGTGTGTAGAGCATTTTAAAAATGCTTTTTATCATTTCTGAATAGTGTAACTGTAAAAGCAGGCGGGGTTCTTATTTTAAACGGAAGGGCTGAAGCACATCTAGCGCTTTGTCCACCGAGGATATTCTTTCGAAAGTAAGCATTAGGCGAAGGCCGTTTCGGGTTTGCTTTTCTTTCATTTTTACCTGTTGTGGATGATTTTGAACATATTGAAGCACTCTGGAAAAAGTAGGACTTTGGTAATACGCACTGTGCTGGTCACTCACAAAATATCCTACCAGCCTGTTTTTTTTCATCACCACTCTTTCCAGCCCCATGGAAATTGCGATCCATTTTATACGAACGCTATTTAACAGATCTGCTGCTTCATCCGGGAGTTCTCCAAATCTGTCGATGAGTTCCGATTCAAATTTTTTAAGCTCTTCTTCCGTATTTAGGGCGTTGAGTTTTTGGTACAAATTAAGCCGTTCGGTTATATTATTCACATAGTCGTCCGGGAATAGCAATTCGAAATCTGTGTCGATAACGGCTTCCTTCACAAAATCCTTTAGCTCGTGTTCCGTGCCCGCATAGAGATCTTTGAACTCTTTTTCCTTTAGTTCGTCTATGGCTTCAGAAAGAATCTTTTGATAGGTCTCAAAACCGATCTCGTTAATAAAGCCACTTTGTTCACCTCCAAGCAGATCCCCTGCGCCCCTGATCTCCAGATCCTTCATGGCGATATTAAAGCCACTACCCAGTTCACTGAACTGTTCGAGCGCTGTTAATCGTTTTCTGGCGTCGTCTGTAATGGCAGAGAATGGCGGGGTAATAAAGTAGCAAAAGGCTTTTTTATTAGAACGACCCACTCGGCCTCGCATCTGGTGAAGATCTGAGAGTCCGAAGTTATTTGCATTATTGATAAAAATGGTGTTCGCATTGGGCACATCCAGGCCGCTTTCAATTATGGTAGTGGAAACCAGTACATCGAATTCATTGTTCATGAAGGCAAGCATAAGTTGCTCCAATTTCCTTCCTTCCATCTGCCCATGACCAATCCCTATTTTCGCATCGGGCACCAGGCGCTGTATCATCCCGGCCACCTCCTTTATGTTCTCAATGCGGTTATGTACAAAAAATACTTGTCCGCCGCGCGAGATCTCATACCGGATCGCATCCCGGATAACCTCTTCCGAAAACCGAATCACACGGGTGTCCACAGGATAACGATTGGGTGGTGGAGTGGTGATGACCGATAAGTCCCTGGCCGCCATCAGGCTAAATTGTAGTGTTCTTGGAATGGGCGTAGCGGTCAAGGTAAGAGTGTCTACGTTTTCCTTGAGTGTTTTTAATTTGTCCTTTACCGCTACTCCAAACTTTTGTTCTTCGTCTATAATTAAAAGGCCAAGATCTTTAAATACCACCGATTTGTTGACCAGCTGGTGTGTACCTATAACTATATCAAGATTCCCACCGGCCAATCCTTCAAGGACGGCCCTTCTCTGTTTAGCACTTCGGAAACGGTTAAGGTAGTCTACATTTACTGGCATATCGGCCAGGCGTTCGGTAAAGGTCTTAAAATGCTGGAATGCCAGGATGGTAGTAGGAACCAGGACCGCTACTTGTTTCCCATTATCCACCGCTTTAAAGGCGGCACGTATGGCGACCTCTGTCTTTCCGAAGCCAACATCACCGCATACCAGACGATCCATAGGCCTTTCGTTTTCCATATCCCGCTTTACGTCTTCTGTGGCCGTGACCTGGTCTGGGGTGTCTTCGTAAATGAAAGACGATTCCAATTCGTGTTGCAGATAAGAATCGGGAGCAAAAGCAATACCCTTCTGTAGTCGGCGTTTTGCGTATAGCTCAATAAGGTTAAACGCGATCTCCTTAACACGCTTCTTTGTTTTCTGTTTTAATTTTTTCCAGGCAGCGCTTCCCAGTTTGTAAATTTTCGGAACAGCGCCATCTTTTCCGTTGTATTTGGAGATCTTATGCAACGAATGTATGCTTAGGTACAGTATATCCCTTTCGCCATAGATCAATTTAATAGCTTCCTGTTGTTTCCCTTCCACGTCTATCTTTTGCAGCCCGCCAAATTTCCCTATCCCGTGATCGATATGCGTAACATAATCACCCACTTCAAGATTTGTAAGCTCTTTAAGAGTGATCGCCTGCTTTTTGGCATAGCTGTTTTTCAGATGAAATTTATGATAGCGTTCAAAGATCTGGTGATCGGTATAACAGACGTTTTTCTGGTCGTGATCTATAAACCCGTTGAACAATGGAAAAACGATGGTCTCAAATTCGTCCACATGCTGCTGGGCATCTTCAAAAATATCATGGAAGCGTTTCGCCTGTTGATCACTGCTGCAAAAAATATAGTTCTTATACCCGTTTGAAGAGTTGGTGTTGAGGTTTTCAATAAGTAGATCGAATTGCTTATTGAATGAAGGTTGCGGGGTAGTATTAAATGTAATAATGCATTTTTGCGATGATACTTCTTTATTGTTAAGATCTATTACCGAAAATTCCTCGAGTTGTGCTTTCAGTAAGTTAGAAGTGCAGAAGAGATCCGAAGGGGGGCTCATGGCTACCGTGGTTTCGGTTTCTTTAAAAGCGTGCTCGGCCTTTTTGAAGAGCTTATCCATGGCCGAAGACAACAGTTCTCTGTTTTTCAGATAAACAAGGGTTTTTGCTGAAATATATTTAAGGAAACTCTCTCGATTTTCCTGGATCATTTTATTCTCCACATTCGGAATGATCGAGATCCGCTTTACTTGCTCAAGTGAAAGCTGTGTTTCCACATCGAAAGTACGTATACTGTCTACTTCATCTCCAAAGAATTCGATACGGTATGGTTCGTCATGGCTAAAAGAAAATACATCCAGAATTCCACCTCGCACCGAAAATTCCCCGGGTTCCGTGACAAAATCGGTTCGTTTAAAACGATATTCGAATAGTACTTCATTCACAAAATCAACACTAACTTCTTCACCTACCTTTAGCTTAAGTGTGTTTTTTTCCAGTTCCCTTCGTGTAACCACTTTTTCGAACAACGCTTCCGGATAGGTGACAATGATTGCCGGTTTCCGTCTGGAATTGATACGATTAAGGACCTCACTTCTCAAGAGTACATTGGCATTATCGGTTTCGTCTATCTGATATGGTCTTCTATAACTCCCAGGGTAGAACAGTACGTTTTGGTCTCCCAGCAAGTTTTCCAGGTCGTTCAAGTGGTAAGCAGCATCTTCTTTGTCGTTTAAGATGAGCAGATAGGGTATTTCGGAAGTTCTGAAGAGTTCGGCTATTACCAACGAAAGTGAGGATCCTACAAGGCCGTTAACCCCTATGTTTTTTTCGGAACTGGCAATAGCCTGCCGCAGTTTTCGAATTTCCGAAGACTGTTCAAAAAGCGACCAAACCTGGGCTTTACTCATTGCGGGCAAAGATAATACAGCCTGATATCAAATAAAACAGTTAACCAACTTTTCTAGATCTTCGCGGGTATTGTATAAATGTGGAGAGATCCGTATCGCTTCTCCCCTATACGAAACCTGGATGTTACCCTCGGTGAGAGACTGTTTTATGGTCTCCATGGGCTTTCTCCCCAGGGTATAGATCCCAAACAGATGATGCCCGCGGTATTCAGGGACCTCAATATAATAGCCATGATTTTTGAGAGTCTGGATAGCTTCGTACGTGATCTCTTTGCAATATTGCTGAATTCCATCCGTAGTCCAGTCCATGATCTGCCCGATTGCCTCTGCCAGCATTGGGACATGAATAAAATTACTGGATTCACCCATATCGTAGCGGTTTGCTTTTGGTTTAAATTCCGGATTGTACCTGGCGAGGTTTGTAAAATCTTCACTACCCTGATGATTTATCCAGTTATCTTCCAGAGGAGTTCCTTCATAGAATCGTTCACCATAATACGCCATTCCAAGGCCATAAGCCCCCATCAGCCATTTGTATCCACCACAGATCAAAGCATCCGGCTGTATTTCGGAAGTAGAAAAAGGCAAGGCACCTATACTTTGTGTCCCGTCTATAATGAGATAGGCCTCCATCCGCAGGGTTTTTTTACGCACTGCTTGTAGATCGAACAGTGTTCCATCAGACCAATGTACTTGCGGTATTGCCACTACCTTGGTTCGTTCGTTTATCGCATCTAATAATCGTTGATTCCAAATTGAGCCTCTGCCTGGCGTTAAAGGTGGTGCTTTTACACTAATAATCTTTACTCCATCTGTCTTTTCCAATCCTTTCCATCCATAAACATTACTTGGAAACTGATCCTCCAACACGATGATCTCATCGCCTCTTTTAAACCGAATATTCTTTATTACGGTCCCAATACCGTACGAGACAGATGGGATGATAGACACACAATCGGGATGTGGCGCGTGAATTAACTGTGTAAACCTTTCTTTTAGCAGTTGTCTGTCTGTGAAGAAATCCTGGCTCTTTATATTTTGGGGATTGGATTTTCGCTTCAAATTTTCAATCCCGATTCTTTCAACAGACCGCAGGAAAGGAGACATGGTCGCACAGTTGAGGTAGGTAACCTCGTCTGAAAGTGAGAACAAATGTTTTTTACACGTTAGCATTAGCGACTTAAGTTTTGTTTCAGTTTTTTAATTGGGCTGGTTTCACGATTCATATAGCCATGTATTGAACTGCTTATAAACAGAACAGCGGCACAGGAGATGGCTGCAATTTTTACAGTTTCATTACTTTCCCAATTTGCAACGGCAATAGCGGCCAGAGCCCAGGAACCTACCAAAGCGAATTCCCGCATGCTACGCGTCCAGGTTAGTACGAGGGAGATCAAAGTTGCGATTGTGATCATGACCACTGTCCATATAGTTTCGGAAATTCCAAATCCATCCCACCCGATCTTAACCAGCCAGGCGGCAACATTGGCAATACTTGCCACTGTTACCCATCCACTATAGATCACAAATGGCCACCACAAAAATGCGATTATCGTTAGAGGGGCGTCCCAGCGCTCCATGTTGTTATTTACAACTATCTTCAGTAAAGAAATTAAGAGCAGGAATATGCACAGTACCGAAATGCCTGTATATTGGTAGATCCAGAAGTATACCCAGAGGCAGTTGGCTATACAGGAAATGATAAACCACCAGCCTGTCTTACTTACAAGATCATCATTATTAACCCTCATGAAAAGACTACGGCTTTGATAGATCACAAAAGCCAAGAGAAAGAGATAAATCAGTCCCCATATGGCAAATGCGTAGGGAGCCGGTGTAAATAAAGTGTTTACCTGGGCCGATACCTCACCTATAGTAGTATTATTCATCATCCCGGTATTAGACAAATAATTGACTAACAGGACCGCGATAAACGCGGTAATATTGAGAATTTGTAAAGTTCTTTTCATTGGAAGCCGGTTTATTTGATCTTGATCTTTGCCAAAGTTTTCTGTACAACCTTCCTGTCTTCATAAGTTTTCAGAACCACAAAGTACCATCTTCGCAACACGCTGTCCACCGTAAAAATTTCTCCTTTGTTGTGATCGGCGATCGATTTTTCAAATTCCGGGACCATGGTTTTTTCGTTGAACCAACCCAGATCTCCCCCTTTTACCGAACCACTAACATCCATCGAATACTTGGAAGCAAGAGAAGCAAAGGGTACACCTTTGGCATATTGTTTCATTATTTTAGTGCGTATCCCATCTATTTTTCGGTACCGGTGTACGCTGCCATCGAGGAAGATATAACTTACCCGAAACTGTTTTATACTATCCACAGCGATGAGTTTATACATATATGTTTCACCATCTTCCGCCAGTATATAAGGGCTACTACTTTTTATTTGCAATTCATGATCGCCCCAGTTTTGATCGTTGGGAGTAAGCTTTTCCAACAGTATGGTCCATCCGGGCAAATATTCGCTGGCATAACCAATTTCTTCTTCCGTTTTAATATCATTCATAATAGCCTGGGCCTCAGACCTGGTTTGACCAAATGAAACATGGCTATGTAACAAGATAAAAAGAAAGGTAATTAAGGCCGAACCCGCTACCTTATTAATAAGGTGCTCAAGTACTTTTATCAAGCCAGGGTAATATCTCATAGAATTTTGAATAAAGATAAGAGTTGTTCTTCTTTTAGTTGAAGAATTGAATAAAGATTTAGGAGGTTTTTTCCGAAGAAAATATCGGTTTAAAAGCGCGAATAGTTTTATTTTTGTAATATAAATTTGAATTATGACATTTACCGAATTATTTGAAAGTGGAGAAAAATCCAGAAAACTTGGTCATTTTGCTTCTATGATGCGTATGGCCTTAGTAAATGGTGAACTGGTTGATGAAGAGAAGCGGTTACTCATGCGTTTTGCCGAAAAACTTGATATTACTCCATCCGAACTGGCCAATATAGAAAAGAACCCTTCTATATATCCTATGAGTCCTCCAAATTCGGCTGAAGAACGTTTAGCTATGATGCTCGATCTGTTCAAGATCATATTTGCCGATAATGAGATAGATGATAATGAGAAGGAGCTGTTGAAACGTTACGCCATTGGCCTGGGATACACTGAGGATTTGGCAAATAAATTAATCAAGCGATCCATCCAGATATTCGAAGGTGGGCTTGATCTTGAAGACTACAGATACTTGCTTAATAGAAAGTAAGACCAAGTTTTTTAAGACTCTCTAATGAGTTGTTCAATACACTTGAACAGCTCATTTTTTGTATATGGTTTTGGAAGAAATGCAGATGCTCCTGCGTCCAAAACAGCTTTTTGTTCTTCTTTTAAGGTATTTCCACTGGCGATAAGTATAGGCAGATTAGCGATTGCATCTTGCTCATGACCGCGAATCTTTTTAATTAGATCGATACCGTTTATATCGGGCAAAGCAGATTTAAACATGATAAGGTGGTAACGATTGTTTTCCAATAGCTCGAAGGCGTGGTCTGAATTAATTGCCATTTCAATCACATATCCCTTTTCGTTGTTGAGAAAGGTTTTCATCATCAGCATTTGGTTGGTGGTCTCATCCTCAATGATAAGAATGCGCTTGCTCATGAGTATACCCGATCCTTTAGGTACTGTTTTGGTACCCTTGCTAATCGGTCGTACCTTAAAGGGAAACTCGCAGGTGAACATAGTGCCTTTTCCTTCTTCACTAACCACCTGAACTTTTCCGTCCAGGGATTCGGTAAGGTCCTTAACAATTTTTAATCCCAGACCTTCACCCAAAGGCTTGAGTTTATCCACCTTTAACTGAAAATACGAATCGAAAACCTTGTCGAGTTTGTCTTCAGGGATCCCGGTGCCACTGTCTGAAATCAGGATCTTAATTTTGGTATGAGCTTTATTTTTATTTTCTGCCTTTACCAGCATAGTGATATAACCGTCTGTTGTATTTCTAAAGGAATTTTCAAGCAGGTTAAAAAGGATCTGGTTTAGGCGGGCCGGGTCCCCTATCAATTTACGCGGCACATTATTGTCTATAGTAACATTGAATTCGACGGGGTTATTGGCGTATTTTAAATTGAAATGATTTTGAAGGTTATTCACCAAATGCCCCAGGTTGAAGTTCACACTTTTAATGTCCAGGACACCTCGCTCAATTTTGGAGATATCCAGCATATCGTCCATTAAGATCTTCAGGTGGGTGCCAGTTTTCTGCATCACCTTCAGGGTTTCATTCTGGTCGTAATCAAGTTTAGTTTCCTTGAGGATCTCCATAAAACCCAGTAGATTATTTAACGGATTCCGGATCTCGTGATTGAGATTAGACAAAAAATTATTTTTGAATTCTTCCTTAGCCTCCAGTAATTGTTTCTCGAATGCTAGTTTGTTCTTTGCGATAGAGGCTACATTTTTTTCCTGAACCAGGGGTTGTGAAGCTTCGTAATGTTCGGTAAAATCGAATATCAGCAAATACAGCTTCTTCCCTTTCCGAAGAAAATCAACATCCACTATTCGCGGATTGCTAACAGAGTCTACATTTACACATGGTATCTTGAGACTGTCTTTAACCGTAGGAAGAAGTGGGATCACTCCCTCGAAGAAGGGATGAAGATCGGCGATCGAGCTTTTTTCCGGGAGATCGAAAATGGAATTATCGCTTGCCACAATAACGCCCTGATCGGTTATTTCTATTTCCTGAATCCTGCGGTCTAAGATTTCGGTTTTTAACTTCGCACTCATATTATAGTGTTCGTTTAGCAAGATCAAGGAACATAGCTTCTACATTTTCTCCCGTTTTTGCACTTGTGAAGTAACAATTCTCAAATTCTTTATCCTTGAAGAATTCTTTAGTGAAGTCTTCGGTAAATAGATCCGATTTGTTACCTACCAGACATACGGGAACATTTTCATGATTTTTCGCTAAAAATTTCATCTCGCTGTTAATATCCTCATAGGTTTCCTGCCGGCTCACATCGAATACATAAATAAAGCCCTGGCTTCCCAGAAGATAAGAGCTGCGGGCTTTCTCAATGGAATTATTACCTTCGATATCCCAAATAATAAGAGTTACAGGTTCATTGTTAACGATAACATCCTTCTTCTTCACGTGGACCCCTACCGTTACAAGATAATCCTCGCTAAAAGCGCTATCTATATATCGGCGTACCAAACTCGTCTTCCCAACGCCAAAATGCCCCAGTAACACTATTTTTTTAACTGTTGCCATATCTGTTTTTCACGGGTTAAAATAACGAAATAAATTAAGAGGGGGAACTATCTTTTACAAAGAGAATAAAAAGAAACCACAGATTCAATTTTTTACGGTCAAATTTTTAAAGGCTTTGTATACCATCTCAGGGGTATTGAAAAGGTATATTACAGATAATAGTTCGTCTAACTATTCAGGACCAGTGTGCCATATGTTTTACGAGGATCTCTTCCACCGCCTCACGAGAGAGGGAGGTTATTTTTGAAGTGAGTTTTTTGGAGAGCTCCAAAAGGTCGTTCTCAAGTTTGCTTTCGAAACTACGGGTATAATTTCCGGAGACCACAACGGCAATGTAATAGGAAAAGAAATTCTGAATATGGATCGTATACAGTTCGTATTCTATGGCTTCGAGATTCTGGGCTCCTCCGGAGAACGCATCTTCCACAAAACTTTTAATGGCTGTAAGCATCCCCGATACCATATCCTTATCCATGGTTTCTGTTGTACTGTGATTTCCAAGCAATAAACCGGATCCCTTTTCAATGATGAACACTTCATTTATGGTGGGCATGTTACTTTCAGAAAGAATAAGGTCGCTTTCCTTAACGCCGGTAAATACAGATCTAATCTTGCGTTTAAATCCTGCTACCGAGAACGTATTATTTACCTTCTTGTTGATATTTTCTGAAAGTAATTTTATTTCATTCTGAATATATCTTTTTATCATTTTTCCCATGATGGGATATAACGCCTCGACCACCTGGTCTTTGGAGTTTTCGATTTGTTCTTTTAAAGTTTTAGTGATGGTTGGTCCAAGGGTAGTGGGGATCTCCGAGACAAATTGATCCAGCCGCTGTTCTATAATCGGGTCTACTTTCTGTGATAGTTTCTCACGTTTATCGAGAGTTTCGGAAAGGGTTTCAAGGCGTTGAGAAACTGCCCGGGCAACTTCCCTGTCATCCATCAACAGGATCTCCCGAAGCAACTTTAATTTGTTCTCGTCCTCCTTGACCATTGGCATTAAAAAGTATTAATTGGTGTTATGAGCTAATCTTTTCACCCAGGCTGATAAGCAGTTTACCCAGTTCTTTACGATCAACCTTTTCTTCTGAAAGCGCCTCAGCCCTGGCGTTGAACGAATCTTCAAGATCTGTGATGCGGATATTAACATCTGTACTTAGCGAATCAATAGACTGCATTAACTCCTCTCGAACTTCATCAATATACGCCTGAAGGTCCTTTTTCTTTTTTTCGAGGTCTTTCTTTAAAGTTGTGAATTCACTATCGTATTGCTCGATATTCTCTCCGAAAATGAGATTCTTTATAGCCTCTATCTTTGACGAAGAATCTATATTTTCTGTGTTATCTTTTGGTGTAGTTTTTTTCGCCATGACGCGCTAGAGTTAAAGATTTAGCTAAATTTAAGAAAAATGTTAACAAAAGCCGGAAATTTTACACTTTATGCCTTTTGCATAAACTCTTCGGCTTTCAGTACCATGTTTCGACTTCCACAGATAAATGGAACTCTTTGATGCAATTCGGTAGGCTGAATATCCAGGATTCGGGTAAAACCATTACTTGCTAAACCACCAGCTTGCTCGGCTATAAAGGCCATAGGGTTACATTCGTATAATAACCTTAGTTTGCCATCCGGATTTTTTGCGGTGTTGGGATAAATATAAATCCCTCCTTTTATCATATTTCTGTGAAAATCTGATACAAGTGACCCAATATAGCGCGAAGTATATGGGCGATCGCCTTCTTCACGCTGGCAATATTTAATATAATCCTTCACCCCCTGTGGAAAATGCACATAGTTTCCTTCATTTACCGAATAAATGGTACCGTCTTCCGGGAATTTCATATTAGGATGAGAATGGTAATAAGTCCCTATAGCAGGATTAAGGGTGAAGCCATTTACACCGTGCCCCGTAGTATAAACTATCATGGTAGAAGTTCCGTAGATTATATATCCGGCAGCTACCTGCTTATTCCCGGGTTGTAAAAAATCCTCCAGGGTTACAGGGGTGCCAGAAGGTGTTACCCGTCTGTAAATGGAAAAAATAGTCCCCACAGAAACGTTCACATCTATATTGGAAGAACCGTCCAAAGGGTCTATTAAAACCACGTATTTGTTATCGTTGTTCTGGTTCCTGCCTTTTATGGTAATGAAATGGTCCTCTTCTTCGCTGGCGATCCCACATACGATCTCCCGGTTGGTAAGGGTTTTTATAAATGCTTCATTGGCGTATACGTCGAGTTTCTGCTGACTCTCACCCTGAACATTTGTCTCACCCGCCGCACCCAGTATATCCACCAGGCCGGCTTTATTAACTTCGTGGTTCACCACTTTGGCCGCCAGCCTTATCGAATTTATAAGACGGGATAATTCTCCCGAGGAATACTTGAACTCTTCCTGATTTTCAATAATAAATTCCCCGAGGGTCTGGTTTTTATGGCGCATTGCGGTTAAGGTGTTGCAGATTTAGGGCAAATATCGTGATTTTTGGAAAATTGAACCGATATTTGTCGGTAAACTCTATCCATGGAAATTGTAATTAGAAATGCTGTTCGTGAAGATATGTCTTCGGTGCTGCAACTTATAAAAGAATTGGCCGAGTTCGAAAAAGAACCCAACGCTGTTGAAGTGACATGTAATGAACTTGAAGACGCCGGATTTGGTGATCAAAAACAATTCGACTGCTTTGTTGCTGAAGTTGAAAAAAAGATCGTAGGAATGGCGCTGTTGTATTTCCGGTTCTCCACCTGGAAAGGAAGAACAGTTCATCTGGAAGATCTCATTGTCACCGAAAAAATGCGCGGGAAAGGTGTGGGCCAGGCACTATATCGTCGGGTACTGAAATTCGCCCTCGATCAGGGTGTGAAGCGGGTAAATTGGGTGGTGTTGGATTGGAATAAGCCTGCGATCGAATTTTACGAACGCAGTGGGGCAACCATTTTAAGTAATTGGTGGCAGGTAGAGATGGAAGAACCTGCCTTGAAAGCATATATCGGTAATTAACTATGAAAGTATTTAAATTTGGAGGCGCCTCTGTTAAAGACGCCGAAGGAGTTCGGAACCTAAAAAAAGTAATAGATATCAGCAGAGAGACCAATCTCATTGTAGTGGTCTCGGCTATGGGGAAGATGACCAATCACCTGGAAGGGATCGTTCGCTCCTACCTGGGTAAGAATGATGATCTGGGTTCACAGATCGTGGAATTTAGAGAGTATCATCACACTATAATGATGAAATTATTTTCTAATCAATCCCATCCCGTATATAACGAGGTTAGAAAATTTTATGCGAAACTGGAGAACTTCCTGGAGACCAACCGATCTCAAAAACACGCTTATGTTTACGACCAGGTGGTTTGTTATGGAGAATTGATCTCTACTACCATAGTCTCCGCTTTCCTTCAGGATGAAGGGCTTAACAACAGCTGGCTGGACGTGAGAAGCTGTATTGTTACCGATGCTAATTTCAGGGATGCTAAAGTAGATTGGGAGAAAACACAACAAAGGATCACTGAGAATGTGAATGTTAAGGGGATCACCGTAACTCAGGGATTCCTTGGTTCGGATCTGGAAAATAATTTTACTACTACTTTGGGCCGGGAGGGAAGTGACTACACTGCCGCTATTTTTGCCTATTGCCTCAATGCCGATAGCGTGACAATTTGGAAAGATGTTCCGGGAGTATTAAATGCCGACCCAAGGTATTTTGGCAATACGCGCCTTTTACATAACATCTCCTATACCGAAGCAATTGAACTGGCATTCTACGGGGCTTCCGTAATTCACCCAAAAACCCTTCAGCCTCTTCAGCGAAAGGAGATACCATTATTTGTAAAATCCTTTTTAAACCCGGAAAATGCAGGCACCTGCGTGGGAAAGGGTGTTGCACTCAATCCAAACACCTCCTGTTTCATCCTTAAACGAGACCAGGTTTTGATCTCTCTCTCTTCTCTGGATTTCAGTTTTATGATGGAAGATAATATTAGCGACATTTTCCGATGGCTGCATGAGTTTAAAATGAAAGTTGAACTTATTCAGAATTCTGCCATAAGCTTTTCGGTATGTGTGGATAACAAATTTAACCGGCTGGAGGAGCTGCTGGCTCGATTGAAAGAACGATTTAAAGTGAGCTGTAATGACGGGGTTACACTTTATACGGTTCGGCACGCCAAACCTTCCGAGATCGACGCATTAATGGAGAATAAAACAGTGCTGTTAAAACAGGAAATCCATGATACAGTGCAGATCGTGATAAAAGAATAACTAATAGCGTTTCGCTATATTTGTGTTTACAGCTAAGGAAACTGTAGCACGTATAAACAACCAAAACCCATGGGATTAGTAAATGCCAAAGAAGTGGCCAGCGCTATTAATGTCGATAAATTCGGCTTTATTGGCACTTTCATGGGCTGGTCGTTAATGAAGTTGCTCAAGATAGATACCATGAATAAGATCTACGATCGCAACAAACATCTTAGCGACCTAGAATTTATAAATGCCCTGCTGGATGAATTTGAGATCAATTTCGAAATTCCCGAAGAAGACCTGAAACGTATCCCAAAATCGGGCACCTTCATTACCATAAGTAACCATCCGCTGGGTGGAATAGATGGTATTTTATTACTTAAATTACTTTTAGAACATCGTTCAGATTTCAAGATCATCGCAAACTTTTTATTACATCGCATCGAGCCACTAAAACCGTATGTGATGCCGGTAAATCCGTTCGAAGATCGCAAAGATGTAAAATCCAGTGTACTCGGGTTTAAAAATGCACTTTCGCATATGAAAGAAGGCCACCCTCTTGGGATCTTTCCGGCAGGAGAAGTTTCTACCTATCGGGACGGCAGACTGGTTGTTGACAAACCATGGGAAGTGGCAGCTATGAAACTTATTAAAAAAGCTGAAGTACCCGTTTTACCAATTTATTTTCACGCCAAGAACAGTAAGATGTTTTATCGATTGGCAAAACTAAACGATACTTTTCGCACGGCTAAATTACCTTCGGAACTGCTTACTCAAAAGGAAAGATTGATCAAAGTGCGTATTGGTAATCCTATTTCGGTGGCAGATCAACAGGAGCATGAGACTCTTGAAGAATTCACCGAATTCCTTCGGAAAAAAACCTATGTACTCGCAAATCCATTTCAGAAGAAAAAATTACTCGAGAACATTCCGAAGACATTAAAAATTCCGAAGGCACCTAAAAAAATTGCAGGAGCTGTCTCCACCGAGATGATGGAAACGGAGATCGAATTACTAAGAAAGGATGACAAACGACTCCTGATAAGTAAGAATTACGAGGTCTTTCTGGCGCCTGCTCAATATATACCTAATACACTTCAGGAAATTGGCCGATTGCGCGAGATCACTTTTAGAGAAGTAGGGGAAGGGACTAACAACGCAACCGATCTTGACAAATTCGACAGCTATTACCACCATATGTTCCTCTGGGACGGGGACGCCAAAAAACTGGTTGGCGCCTATAGGATGGGATTAGGTTCGAGAATTTTTCCACAGTACGGGATCGATGGATTTTATCTCCAGGATCTGTTTAGGTTCGAGCCCGAACTATACCCGATGATGGAACAATCCATTGAGATGGGAAGGGCATTCATCATTAAAGACTATCAACAGCGGCCTATGCCTTTATTCTTGCTATGGAAAGGGATCGTGCATACCACATTGAGATTTCCCGAGCACAAGTTTCTTATAGGGGGAGTAAGCATTAGCAACAAATTCTCCGAATTCTCCAAGTCCCTCATGATCGAATTCATGAAATCCAATTATTACGATCCGTATGTCGCACAGTATATCAATCCGAAAAAGGAATTCAAGGTTAAATTAAAAGATGCCGACAAAGATTTTATTTTCGATGAGACAGAGGCCGACCTCAACAAGTTCGACAAACTCATCGATGAGGTAGAGCCCGGTAGTCTCAGACTTCCCGTTCTCATCAAAAAATATATCAAGCAGAATGCCAAGGTGGTCGCCTTCAATGTAGACCCTATGTTCAATAATGCGGTAGACGGACTCATGTATATACGCATTGCCGATCTTCCGGAAAGTACTGTGAAACCCGTAATGGAAGAGTTTCAGGCAGAGTTGGAGAAAAAGTACCTTAGTAAAGAGGAAGAAGAATAATTTAATCTGTGGATTTACTAAGTAATGCGATGTATTTCTCCATTCGTTTTTTGATGTTCTCCAAACCATATCCCGGATGATAGGAGAAAGTTGAAAAAGTGTTGCTGTAGGTTAGCAGATCACCACCCTCTCCGTCGAGCATAGCACGTTCCCATTGGGCCATTTTTAATTGAACTTCGGCACTTTTCTCATCGTTTTTAATGAATTCGATCTGTTTTTGAAGCGTAAGTAACATTCCAGACTTCCATGGATCGATAAGGTTTTCACAATCTTCCGGTTGTAGTGCACAGCCATCGATCTCCATCGCCACCCCTATCATCATGTTTTTAAAATCTACATCGGCTCCGGGAATTTCAATTTGCTGCACCTTTTTGGTTACCTCACCAATCACAGGTTTCTTAGGACATCCCATCAGGGGCAATGAAATAGCTAGTGTTAAAAGGAAAATCTTTTTCATGACTTCGATGGTTTTTCGTAAAACTAACGCTAATGCAACATCCCGGCCTCTATGAAAATATAGATAGTTAAAGATTACCAGAATTCATACCTGGAATTAAACCATTGTTGTTTACACTTGTCCAACAGGAGTAGTTGATGATGATTCAGTGACAGGATTTAGGAGGATATCTACTTTCACTGAAATTAAAAAGCGAGGGACATGTCTCTCGCTTTTATCTTTTTTTGAATTTGGCCAGCTATCTATATTCGGGGTTTTCGAAATTCCATCGGCTACCATCATCCCAGTCACCTCGGGAGTTTCCATAAGAATCGTAACCGTTGTTATTTTTCAGCATAGACGCAAGATGAAGCAGGTTGTAGGTCATAAATGTGGTGTTCCTATTGGTAAAATCGTTATTTCTCGCATCGCTTTCCTCATCGAGGTAACTGGGACCGGGCCCTACTTCACCTATCCAGCCCGCATCTGCCTGAGGAGGAATGCTGTAGCCTATATGCTGTAATGCGTATAGAATACTCATTGAACAATGTTTTACTCCGTCTTCGTTCCCTGTGATAAGACATCCACCTGCTTTTCCGTAGAAATAATATTGGCCTTCTTCGTTTCTCCTGCCACTTTCTCCGTACAAGCGTTCGATCAACAAAGTCGCAACAGAGGACTTTTCGCCCAACCAGATAGGTGAACCTATAATTAAAATATCGGCAGCATCTACTTTTTTCCATAAATCTGGCCATTCGTCCTGAGAAACTCCCTGTTCGGTCATGTCATGATAAACACCAAAAGCCACATTGTGATCTACAAATCGAATATGTTCTACTTCCACCCCTTCCTTTTTCATAATATTAGCAGAAAGATTCATCAGGCCTTGCGTGTGACTCATTCGCGGCGTTTTCTTCAGAGTACAGTTAATATATAATGCTTTTAAGTTTGTGAAGTCGGGTTTCATAGTTTTGGTTTTACAAATTAGGATAGGTTCAGGATTGGTCGTTACCTATTGTAGTTTAATTACATCATTCGGGTGAGCGATATGGTATCCTTTGCCAACGACCTTCTTATATGCCGCACTGCCTGGTTCCAATACAGGATTAGTATGATTAAAATGAATGAATTGTATTTTATTTTTTTCTGAATCTGATAAAGAATCGAACATTGCCATGGATTCGATAATAAAAGGATGTGGTATTTCTGAAATATCCCGGGTTTGTATCTCCTCCCCATAGAAAAAAGTAGCGTCGATGAAAGCATGATCAACTTCCGAAATGATTTCGATTATGGACAATTCCCACTTCTCCCATTTGTCGATGTCTGGGATGAACAATATCTTCTTTGCTTCACATTCGATCACAAAACCCACGGTCTCAGAATATTCATCTCTGTGGGGAACCAGTAAGGGAGTTATCTTGAGTTGGGGGGCCAAAGAAACTTCTTCACCGGCTGAGAGGTCACTCAGAGAGATATTATGGTTATTTACGAGGGCATTCCACGGCCCGTTCGATTCCAGAAATTGTTTCATTCTAGGCATCACGTAAACCGGAATTTCATTCGCACCGGCGGCTTCTTTCCCCAGGTACATTAGCCCTGAATAATGACCAATGTGGGCATGGGTAATAAAGATCCCGTCGGGAAATTCATTAGTTGATCCCGCAAGGGTTTGCAGTATTTTCAACTGGGTGCTTATATCGGGGGTTGCTTCAAACAAGTATGTTTTACCCTGGTGTATGAGTCCTAGCGATACTACTTTCCTATTCGAATCCGGTTTCTCGAAGAGTGCCCTACAACAATCTTTCTTACAGCCAATATGAGGAGATCCACCATCCTGAATGGTACCAAGAACTATCAGGGAACTATTGGAAATTTGGGACAGACTATCATTCACAGGACTTGCAGGGTCAACCTCCCGATTTGTCTCCTCACAAGATAAGATCATTGAAAGTAATAGCAAGCACCGAAACCACTTCATTCTTTCGGACTATATTTTAGAATGGTCATATATTTTGTCCACGGCCCAACTTCATCTTTGTATTGTTTTGCCAGGACACGGCTTATTTGAGCAATATGGCCTTGATCATGAACCACCCATGCACTTAACAGATTCAATAAAGTTACTGGCCCCAGAGAGGGATGAATGCCAATTCGCTGTAGGTCGGATTCGGTTAAGTTAAAACCATTTAATTGTTCAAGATTCGATCTTCGCAAGGAATCGAATTCCTCAAGCAGATCCTCCAGAGACTTTCCCTTGCTCTCTTCAAATTGAGCAAAACGATCGTAAGGATGAAAGGTTTTCTGGTCACTATCGTTCATAATGATGAAAGTTCGTGGGATCCAATCTGTTCGTTCCCCATGCACTAAATGTCCAACCACATCGAACGGACTCCAGCTATCGCCCCCTTCGTTTGCACGAGTCCAGTCATTAGATAGCCCGGATAACAAGGTTTTAAGAACATTGGGAGTTCGTTCCAGGAGGTCAATTGCTTGATCAATTTTAAAGGTCATAATTTGTTTTATAGTGGTTGTATTTCAACCGGGTTTTTATTTTTTTCGTGACTTTGATACTTCAGTAGTTCGTGCACATCCATCAATTGGGGTAAGTGATCCAGTTCGCATAACACCGCAATAGCCTTGAATAAACCCTGGAAAAGTATATCCTGATCTAATGGAAGATCTGGTCTCTTATTCCCAGATCTGAGAGGAAGATCGTAGCCGCAGCCATCGAGGAAAGCAGCTTCAATCATCAACAGTTCGGAAGGACTATATCCATTGATCTTCCGTCCTAAACTTTCATGGACTCGCCCCACATAATTAAGATGGGTTGTGCCGTGTTCATTCGAGAAATGTTTCCAGATATCGGTATTATCGCAAATGTTCCCCACAGCACATTGCATGGCACACTCCGGATGTAGGGTGTTACCGTGAAAGGCGGTGTAAAGTTTTCTAATGGCGCGGTCGAAACGGGAAGAAGTAATCATTACAAAACAGTATTAATTTCACAAAAAGGTACGAAAAAATGTAAGGCTTTTCTACAGTTTAACAGCAGCAAACGGAATTATATCGTAATTGTTAATGAATTGAATTAATTTGAGTTATAATTTATTAACTTTCAAATAATTAACAATCTAAAATTCCAATTATGAAGATCTTACTTTCCCTATTATCCCTTATCCTGATGTTCGGTTCTTGCAAGAACGAACACGACGGGGATCATGATCATGCCGCTGCAGTTGCCGCTGCTTTCAAGGTAAATTCTGAAACCGTTATGGCCAATTTAAAAGGCTGGCAGGAAGAAAACCTGGATTATTCGATGTATGCAGACGATTTCTATTTGTTCGATACCGCATTTGGCGCCAAGAAAGATTCCTTAACCTTAGAAGAGATGAAAGCATTTGATAAGCAGATGTGGGCAGATTACGATTTCCGGATGGTAAGTGAAGTGGTTTTGTTGCCCGGGGTAGAAAGAGGAGGAACTAAACCGGACGGATCGGTGAGGCATTACCCGCTGTGGGAAGTTACCCTGCCAGCGACAGACTCTACAGAAGCCCGTAGCGCAACCATACAGTTATACGAGTCTTTCGACTTCAACAAAGATGGAAAGATAGTGAGACAACAGGCATATGGAGACTTCACCGGGCTGATGATGTATTTGCACGGTCAGGGTGAGAAAATGGAATAGCAGTAATTTACAAACTGTATTAAAAAAGCCTTCCATTACGGGAAGGCTTTTTATTTTTTATCGCGATCCTTTTGTCTTTTCATCTTTATATAACGGAATAAGAGGCGGATTCCCAGGCGGGCGAATAGAATTACAACAATTATAGTTATGATATCGATCGCACTCACTAGCCCGAATTTAATTCAGATTCGATCTCATTGGCAGTGGCTTCAAGAATTTTATCAAAATTTAAAAGAAAGTCCAGTTTGGTGTTGTCTGTTTCTATCTTCATATTGATTAGATTTTCCAGCTCAAGGTTATTTGTAAACACCGAAAAATCTGTTGGAGAATTAATTTCAACCATATCCCTTCCGTGAGTCATTTTGGCGTAATTTAGGTTTTTCATTACAAAAGGTTCAATGATCGTATTGAGCTGAGTCAAGGAGTAGTTTTCGATCACCTCCGCAAATTTTAAATTTTGCTTGGTGCGCAGTAGCAGGGTTTTAAGGCGTATATTCTTTAATAATGAAACATTTTTGTCGTTTAGGAATTCACTTGTAGTGGGCATGTCGAAAACAACACTTATTACTTGTGTGAGCCCTTCGATCGAATTATAGATTGCGGCCAACGAATCCTTATTCTGCATATTCATAAGGTGCAAAGTCCTTATGTTTTTACTTTTAACGACAGAGTCTATAGCGCGAATCTTATTGTTCGCCAATAGTTTGGTTTCTCTAATCTCTTCAAGCATTCGCTCGTACGTGGAATTTATCTCCTGTTTCTGAATTCGTTCGGCATTCCAAGTGTTGAGTTGTAATGCCAAGAGTATACCCACAACCACCAGAACTATTTCCCCAATGGCGTAGAGCAGGTATTTACTCAATTTGTTTTCGGTGAGTAAACTTTGGCGGATTTTTCTGAAGAACTTAATCATTGTTATTGCACAGATTATGGATGAAATATCAACTTTTCCGAAAGGGGGGAATTAGCATTTAATTCAGTCTAAACCAAAGAGAAAAAGGCAGGAATTCTAGTATAATATATTGTCCAGGATTCGGTCCAGGTGTTGTTCTCTGGGTTTAAATTTATTATCTGCCAGGAATATCTCACTAATCTCCTTTCGAAATTCTACAAGTTCCATATGCGAATATTCGTGTTGATCTATTCCTCCCCTTATTTTTGCCAGGCGTTTTTTATTGCTGTCCTTTTTAAATTCGCCGTACATTTTCTCGAAGGTTTCCTCGTCTGTTTTAGATCTGATCATGCTTAATTCTTCCTCGTCGATCTCTTTATCTATTTGCGCCGCGAGTAGCATGATATAGATCTGTAATTCGTGTTTGGTCCAATTGGGTGTTTTATGTTTCATGCGTATTTAATTTTGAAATATTTGAAGATAGCCAATTTTAGGATGAAATTTAAACATTTACCAAAGCATTAGAATTGGAAATAGATGAATTGCTCACCGCTTCCTTGAGAAATTACGATAAGAAAGAATAGGATTGCCCAAAATACACCAAATACCCAGGGATTGGTTCTCTGGGCTACTTCCTTCATTGAAGTATTTCGCATTACCCAATGACATATAAATAGTCCGGTGATGATTATCAATACTTTCGTAATGTCGAACTCATATAAGACCTTTGCGCCCTCATCATTTAGGAAGAACATGGACTTGATCATATTCCAGGCGGTGCCAAATTCCCGGGCCCGGAAGAAGACCCAGGTAATATTCACCAGGGTATAAGTGAGAAAGGCCAAAACAATACCATTCCAGGCATTGATCTTTACCTTAACCATCCCCTTGAGAAGTCGTTCCACAACAAGGTAAATTCCGTGTAATGCGCCCCAGACCACAAAGGTCCAGGCAGCTCCGTGCCAAAGCCCCCCCAATAACATGGTTAGCATTAAGGCAACGTACATACGCGTTATTCCATGTCGATTCCCACCTAAAGGGATGTATAAATAATCCCTCAGCCAGGTGGAAAGTGATATATGCCACCTGCGCCATAGGTCTGAAAACCCAATAGCGGCGTAAGGATAGCGGAAGTTATCCGGAAGAGTGATCCCTAACATAAGTGCGATCCCGATCGCACAGGTAGAATACCCGGCAAAATCGAAAAATATCTGCCCTGAAAATGCCAGGGTACCAGTCCAGGCATCAAGGCTATTGAGTACTTCCCTGCTTCCAAAAACTGTATCGGCAGTACCGGATAGTAAGGTATCTGCCAGAACAACCTTTTGAAATAAACCAATGGTAAGCAAGAAAAGCCCCCACACAAATTGGTTAGCTGTAGCTTTCTTTTCGGTGTAAAATTGGGTGAGAAGTTCTTTAGCGCGAACAATCGGTCCTGCCACCAATTGAGGAAAAAAGGTTACATATAACGCAAAATCCAGAAAGGTGCGGGCAGGCTCCAGGCGGCGGTTATACATATCGATGGTATAGGACATGGTCTGGAAAGTGTAAAACGAGATTCCCATTGGCAAGATAATATCCATAGGCCTTGCTGTGTAGTCCACGCCCACCGCATTTAGCAGGGCGGTAAAATTCTCCAGTAGAAAGTCGCCATATTTAAAAAAGGCGAGGAAACCAAGATTCACGAACATACTTAGCAACAACCATAACTTTCTTTTACGCTTATCCACCACGACAGCTAGTTTCTTTCCGGCGGTATAATCTACCACTGTAGAGATCCAAAGCAGGATGACCAGGGGAGGGTTCCATAGTCCATAAAACACGTAACTCGCCAGCAATAGCATTCTTTTTTTACCGGTCCAGCCAAATATTTTTGAGTAATACAAAGCCAGCACCAGAACGAGAAAAACCACAAAGCTTAAGGAATTGAAGAGCATAACTATTCGGTTTTAGAATGGGTTAATACTCCGTCCTTTTTCAGGATCTTTATCAATTCGGTGGTGAAAAAATCGGCGTCCTCTTTAGAGAGGTGAGACCATTCCGGGAGATTGAGATCGTGGAATTGTTGATAATCTGCGTAATGATAGGCCGGAAATTTCGATCTCAGAACCAGGGAGTCCCAATATTCGGTTCGCGGGAGACCCTTTGCTTCGATCTCTTTGAACCATCCATCTGAAGGGCATCGAACTAAGATTATTTGTCCTCCTCTTTCACGAAATTTCTCAGCGTATTTCAGGAAGAATTCGGTAGTTCCTTTTTTATCAGGTGGTGGCATATCACCTGATAACATATCCTGCCAGGCCAATTTTATCGTATTTGCATAAGCCGTATCGTTTGTGGTTCTTTCAGACATCTGTACATTTCTATCCAGAGAGACGTCTTCAAATTGATAGAAGGGTGCAGGGAGAGGACCGGCCCGTTCTCCTTTTCTTAATCGTGTTAATAAGGTTTTAAGATCCACATCCGAATCCCAGGTCTCATCGGCTACAGTAACAAAGGCCAGGTTTTTTTGTAAGGGAATGGAAAAAAGGTGATTGAGACGTTGTGCATAGGTTCTGTCATAATAGTGCTGTATACGTTCCTTGGCGCGACTTATAGGCGGGGCCTTGTCGAAGGTGGTTGAAAAAAACAACCCTTCAGTAACACCTACGATCATAGTGCCACTAAAATCTGTGTTTTCAACGATGTCCTGCAAGGTTGGTAGAGGAGAAGCTCCTTGAAATGCCAACATAACCGGGTCGGTGCCGGTTTGTTCTCTCCACAGATCCAATTGAATATCGAACAATATCCTTGATGACCCGATAAAAACAACCTGATCGTCTGAAGGATTTTTCAACTTTGCCCGTTGAATGGAAGACAAATTGTTGTTGTCGTCTATATTGGGTTCCAAACCTTGAGATCTCCAATACAATTCCCAACAAACAACGGAGGCCAGGCCCAAAACAATTGCAAGAATAAAAGATTTATGCAGATTCATATACGTTAAATAAGAACTACACCACGCCCGATTTCCATAAAATTGAAAGTGAATTATTATAGTAAAGAATGTGAATTTTTTGCCATAGATTGTGTGATGGCAAAATTACGGAGGTTGGCATTGGTTAGTTAGTTAGCTAGATAAAGGTAGAAAAATTATCTCACTAAAAATTAGGAGCTTATAAAATAAATCATTGCGTGCAGTTAATAGTTTTATCCTACCAGTAAGGCAGAAATCGCAATAAGTGCCGGTAGTGCCTGAACAAAGAATATCTTTCGACTGGCCGTGATGGAACCATAGATTCCGGCAACCGCTACACAGATCAGGAAGAATAAGGCTACGTTGGTTTGCCACTGCTCATTTTCTATAAAGAAACTCCAAATTAGTCCGGCAGCCAGGAAACCATTATACAGTCCCTGATTGGCTGCCATAGGTTTGGTAGGCTCGAACAGTTCCTTAGGGAAATTACGAAATACCTTTCGCCCTCGGGTAGTCCAGGCGAACATTTCAAACCACATGATATAAAGATGTAATAAGGCGATAAAGCCTATGAGCAGAGTGCTAGCGAAAGACATGAGTTTATAGGTTTGTTTCTATAAACTTACGACAATATTCCTTTATCGCATTCCTGGTCTTGAGAAATGCTGCATGAATTTCTTTGTTAGAACCTGTTATTTTTGATGGGTCGCTGAAGTTTTGATGAAATCTAACCGCATTAGGTGCCTTTATGATAGGGCAATTCTCATGCGCATGGTCGCAAACTGTAATTATAAAATCCCAGCTGATACCTTCATACTCCTCAATGTGATTTGACGTGTGAGAACTAATATCTATACCATCCTCGGCCATGATGGAAACCGCATTTAGATTTAAACCATGAGTTTCTATCCCAGCGCTGTAAATTTGTGCTTTTTGCTTAGCCATGCCCTTTAAATATCCATGGGCCATCTGGCTCCTGCAACTGTTTCCAGTACATAGAACCAGCACGTTCTTTATAAAGTTTACCTTTTTGCTTCGGCGCTCCATAAGCACATTATCATGCCATACCCCATGGCGTTGTGCGATCTTTTCTCGAATCCCTAATACTCTGAAACCACAATCCTCATGAAGTTTTATACTTGCCCGGTTCTGGGGGAAAATAGCGGCCTGTAAGGTCCAGTAGCCTTCCTTTTCACAAAATTCTATTAAGAACTCAAGTAACATTCTTCCATAGCCTTTGCGCTGATGGGCTGCACCCACATACACAGTATTTTCAACTACGCCTTTATATACAGCTCTCTGGGAGGTAGGGCTTAAGGCACACCACGCCACGACCTCATGGTTTTCTTCGATCACAAATCGGCCATGAGGTAAGAATTTTTTGTTCCATGTTTCCCAATCAGGGACCTCAGTCTCGAAGGTGGCTATACCGGTAGCCAGGCCTTCCTTATAGATCCGGGCTACCTGAGGATAATGTTCTTTTTGAAGAGGTAGTATTTTCATAGTCTAACAATATCCACTGCGGGTATTACAGCAAACCATAGCTGCAGCTACCTTCGATATCACGCTCGGATTTCCACAATCAACTTTCGCTTTGAAATCTGTACTTGTAGCTGCGAGTGAAATGACCAGGCGACTGCCTTGTTTTATATGATCACCAATAATGAATTGAGTGGTATGAAAATTTTTATTCAAGTACTCTATTTTAATTTCAGAAGAAGGATCGAATGCTCTCATTCCCGGAACTTCATTGAAAATATCTAGTGCTTTATCCAGATGAGCCTGTAATAACGATAGAAATTCTTGTGTTTTCATGAATGCCTGTTAAGGAGTTAGCAACATTTTCGTTCTGTAGTTTCAAAAAATTCGGTGAAAAGTTCTTTGAGCGCGGTGAGTTTATCTTTGTTGATATAATAATACTGTGCCTTTCCTTCAAATTTGCTACGCAATAATCCAGATTTCTTTATCACCTGGAGATGCTGAGAGGTAGTGGGCTGGGAGAGTCTTATTTTTTCTGAAATATCCTTACATAAGCAACCATCGCAATCGCCAATGTAATTGAGTATTGAAATTCTGGCCGGGTGCGACAACACCTTGGCCAGATCTGCCAGTTGATTTACCTGCATGGAATGCAAATGTCTTTTTGAAACGCCCATAAAACATAATTTATATATCGCAATATTACGATATTATAGCTAATTAAAAAAGCTTTCAGAAGAAATTCCTACTGAAAGCTTTTTTATTTTGTTGATCCTAGAACCAGGGTTTCTTTCCTACCTGGTAGGTGTTGTAGAAATCTTCGTCACTTTTGGTGAGGTAGATGATCCCTTCAATAAAAGGAATTATCGCTACCGCCATTATGATAAAAATCCCAATAATAAAGCAATAGGTAAGTAGTCCGATCACGAATCCCGCGAGTAGAATAATCCCTTCTTTATTATATCCGAGAATAAACTTGTGTATTCCCAGATAACCTACAAAGAGTGCCAGTAAACCCGCAATGAGTTTCTTGTTCTCTTTACTTTGGGTCGCTTCGGTCCAGCCTTCCTTGAATTCTTTAGCTGTCGATTTAGCCTCTTGTTTTATTTCTTCGGCTGTATCCTTTGCTTCTTCGTTTAATTCGTTGGCCTTGTCCTCTAGCTCATCCCCGAGGTTTTCGTTGTTTTCTTCAGACATAATTATTTATCTTTTTTGGTTAGTATTCTAAAGTACGATATTAAAACCAGCCTTTTTTGTTCACCTGATACGTTTGATAGAACTCCTCGTCACTCTTTGTAAGGTAGATAATACCCTCTATTAATGGAATTATCCCACCAATACCACAGGTTACAAAGGTTATTACAATTTGAAGGATCCCCTCCTGCGTATATCCCAGGATAAACTTGTGGATACCTAAAGATCCAATAACGATCGCAAGGATACCCGCAATCATTTTCTTGTTCTCACTTTGAGTTACCTGGTTCCACTCTTCTTTTATTTCGCCGGCTGCTTCCTTGGCTCCCTCGCCAATTTTATCGGCTGCATTCTCAACACTTTCCTTTGCATTGTCGAATGTGTCCTTGTTATTTTCTTCAGACATAGTTGGTTATTTTAAATAAGTAAGTTTTAAAATTATAAAAAATAATCATAGCAGCACTATGTTTTTATCAAGGGAATTATTCGAAAGCAGCATCTACAGGTTCCCACAACTCGATCTTATTTCCTTCAGGGTCCATGACCCAGCCAAATTTTCCGTAGTCGTATTCCTCCATTTCACCAACAACCGTCACTCCTTCATTTTTTAAAGCAGCGAGTAGTTCTTTTAGATTTTCTACCCTGAAATTCATCATAAATTGTTTTTCACTGGGTTTAAAGTATTGGGTATCTTCTTTAAATGGGCTCCATTGGGTAGAACATTTGTTGCCTTCTTCGTCTTTCCACCAAAATGTCCATCCATATTGATCTGTTGGTATCCCCAGGTGTTCCTTGTACCATGTTTTTACCATATCGGGATCTTTTGTTTTAAAAAAGAATCCTCCTAGTCCTGTTACTCTTTTTTTCATGATCGTTATCTTTTTACATTCGATTCGTATATATCTATCCATTCCTTCACAGACATTTTCCCCGTAAGTTCTCCTATAAGCTCATAAGGAATATCATCAATGCGCTTAAATCGGATACAACTTTTTCCCATGTCCAGTTTGTATTTACAATGTTTGGGATATTCACTAACAAACCAGTCGTATAGTTCTTTTTTCGCGTACATGCCCATATGATATACTGCAACAAAGTTTTTCTGTGAGGCTATATTCATAAAGGGTAAAGGAAGTTTTGGGTCGCAATGATATCCGTCGGGATACTTGCTATGGGGTACATAATACCCTATCATCTTATAATTCATTCCCTCTTCAAATCCTTTAGGAAGGTTCTTCAGGATGACAGATCGCAGTTTAGCCATTGGTGCTTTCCGTTCTTCCGGGATCATATTCATGTATTCATCGGGTGTTGCTGCTTCGTATTGCATACTAAATTTATTTTCGTTGTAAGATTAATGCCGAGATTATAGAAATTACCAACCCTATCATGGCCACGGTTATAAACATGATAAAGGCCATAAATCCGGAGCCTCCGTAATCCTCCATTTGTTGCTCAAGAACCGCTTTCTGGGTTTCAAATTCTTCGGCTGGCAGGGTGGCCTCCATTTTGGAGGTCATCGCGGCAAGATACTCTTGCGCGAAATCGGGATTTATCACTGTGGTATATATATAATCTACTACACCAAATCCCAGTCCGGCGAACAAGGAGATTAGAAAACCTAACCACAATGCTCTTCCGAAGCTAACTTTACCATCATTTATATGATCTCTGTAATGGCGAATTCCGAAGAAAACAAAGACAAGAGACGCCACCATGGTAAAATATCCAATGGCTTCCTGTACAGAATAACTCATGCCTTTCCCTATAAGAAAGGCTAGCAGAAAAAGTACAGATGCCGTTAGCAAACTGTACAAACCGTATTTTAATACTGTTTTTTTCATGGATCGTTTTTTTTAATGTTTCAGCAAATGTATACCCGATTGCAGCCGAAACACTCATACTAAAGTACCAATTCGCATCAAACTTTAGTACTATTTACGGTTTAGGTAAGGATTTTAAACGATTTAGCCTGCTGTATCGCCTGGGTTCTTCGTTTTACATCAAGCTTTGTAAATAGATTACTCACATGTGTTTTCACCGTGCTTTCCGAAACAAATAATTTCTCCGCGATCTCTTTATTAGACAGCCCTTTTGCGATTTCCAGTAATATTTCATATTCGCGGCTGCTAATTCCCAATTCCTCTATTTTACGCTGGTTAATTTTTGTTTCTTCTGAAGCGTTAGTACCTGGAGTGGAGGATCTTCGGCTCAAAAGAAAACCTATTAGCAGGAACAACAAGGCGATACCTGCAACTACCACTTCCATCTGAATACTTCCCGAAGTGACGCTATATTTACTCAGCTGAAAAAGCGTGAGCAAGGCAATGATTAGAAGCGTAAAAACTACGATCGTTTTCTTCACACTTAAAAGTAGAAAATTCTTTGGTTATTAACGATCATCTTCCTTATCTCTTCCTTATTGGAAAACCCTTTACGATCTTTTCGAAAATTGTTTCTGCCAGTTTTCGCTTGCTTTCTACAGTCCATCCTGCGATATGCGGACTTAAAATCACATTGTCCATCTGTATTAGCTCCTTTAATGCATGAGGGATCTCTTCGGAAGCAAATAACGACTCGAACGAATTTTTCTCATATTCGAGTACGTCCAGCCCTGCACCCAGGACCTTCCCCGATCTCAGGGCAGCGACCAGGTCTGTCGTAACCACACTTTTACCGCGAGCCGTGTTTAGAAACCAAAAAGGTTTACTGAAATTTGAAATAAATCCGGCATCCACCATTTTGTCGGTCTCCGGAGTCCAGGGGGTATGCAGGCTAACCACATCGCTCATCTGTTGAAGAGTCTTTAACGAAACCTGGGTCGCATTTTTATTTCCTACTCCCTCCTTGATATCGTAACAAAGTACCGTACAGTTAAATCCGTTCATTTTTTCGGCGAAGGCTTTTCCCATATTTCCGTAACCTATCAGGCCTACGATCTTCCCGTCGAGTTCTGTTCCGCGATTAGCTTCCCTGTTCCAATGGCCGCTACGAACTTCGCGGTCGGCTTTGTTTAGATTATTGAATAAAGAAAGTAGCATCCCCAGCGCATGTTCGCCAACGGCATTGCGGTTACCCTCGGGCGCTGCAATGAGTTCAATGCCTCTGGACTCGGCATATTCTGTATCGATACTTTCCAGGCCGGCGCCTACTCTTGCAATGAATTTTAGCTTCGTAGCCGCATTGATAAATTCGCGATCGATATCGAATCGACTACGAATCACAATTCCGTCGTACTTGTGGATCATCCCTTTAATTTCCTCCCTGGATCCCGTATAATTCTCGGTATTGGTAAAACCGGCCTGGGCAAGTTGTTCTATCAATATGGGATGGTTTGTATCCAGGTGAAGTATATGCATCGCTAGATCATTGGGTATTTAGTTCGTGTTTTTTTATCTAAAACCTCCCCAGTATGTTTGGTACTTAGTTTCTCAAAAAGTAAGAGATGGACTTCCTCCTCTCCACGGCTTTTGGGACAATGTTCTACTCCTTTCGGAACCACAATGATCTCCCCGGGATGTACGATCTCTACTCTATCGCGGAAATGCATTTCAAGCACTCCTTTTTGTACAAAGAACAATTCGTCTTCTTCTTCATGAGCATGCCAAACAAACTCACCTTTTATTTTGGCCAACAGCACCTGCATATCGTCCACAACCGCTATGCGGTGAGGATGCCAGTGATCTGTAAATTTCTCGAATTTATCCTGAATATTAATAGGCTTCATAGCACCTCATTTTTATTCAAACAAAGTACGAATTTCTTCAGGAATTTTAGTGGGTTTTAAATTTTCGGTAGCCAGAAGGCACCAATTAGTGCTTGCTTCTATTAGTAGCTTCTTATCACTACTTCTAATTATTTTATAACACCTTTTACTACGAACTCCTTCAGCGGTGACAACCCAGGTATCGATTTGCAATTCTTCACCTTCAAAAGCGGCTGCCTTATAATCTATTTCGTGGCGTAGTACATACCATACATATTTCTTCCGAAGGGCTTCAGAGGCATTCCGTTCCCAGTGTTTTTCGGCCGCTTCCAGACACCATTGCAGGTATGTCAGGTTGTTTACGTGTCCTCTGTCATCGATAGCCGATGCCGGAACGGTGATATGCAGGCTGTAAATCTCGGGATTCAAAAATGAAGAATGATTTTAGATATCCAGAAGAACAGGAAAATTCCGAAGATATCATTACTGGTGGTGATAAAAGGGCCTGTTGCTATGGCCGGATCGATACCGCGCTTATCGAGGACTATAGGAACAAAGGTACCCACTAAAGCAGCTACTATGATCACAGATAACATAGACACCGCAATGGTAATACTAACCAGTTGATCTTGTCCTACGATAGAGCCAAAGAGAATAACCAGTAAACCGAGGGCGAGTCCGTTTATTAATGCCAGGCCAACCTCTTTTATCAAACGATTGAAGAGGCTGCCTTTTACATTGTCGTTTGCCAGACCCTGCACGATGATCGCACTGGACTGCACTCCTACATTTCCCGCCATTGCCGCAATTAACGGTGTGAAGAAAAATAGAATAGGGTATTGGGTGAGTGCTTCTTCAAATCCCTGCATGATATACACACTTCCTAGACCACCAAAGAGCCCCAGAACGAGCCAGGGTAAACGTGCCCGAGTGAGCTGCCAGATACTATCATCTGCTTCAACATCACCCGAGATACCTGCGGCCATCTGATAATCCTTCTCGGCCTCGTCTTTTATAAAATCCATGATATCATCAATGGTGATGCGTCCTAACAAAACGCCTTCTTCATCGATCACCGGGATGGCTTCGAGGTCGTACTTATGCATGATCCGGGCAACTTCTTCGTTTTCCGTATTAACCGTTACATAATCTACTTTTGGGATATACACCTCACTTATATGTGCTTTTTCGGGTGCTGTGAGCAGGTCTTTGAGAGACAACCTTCCTTTTAGTTTCCCATCCTTATCGGTTACATAAATGGAATGGACGCGGGTAACATTTTTGGCTTGTCGTCTCATTTCTCGCACGCAGCCCGCCACGGTCCAGGTTTCCTTTACTTTTACAAGCTCTTTTGCCATTAAGGCTCCGGCCGTGTTCTCGTCGTAATTAAGTAGTTCGACTATATCGGCGGCTAACAGGTCGTCCTCGATCTTTTCTATTACTTCCTGTTGGATCTCATCGTCCAGTTCGGCGACGATATCGGCAGCGTCATCGGTATCCATTTCCTGAAGTTCCTCGGCGATTTCCTTAGGGGATAACCTGCTGAGGATCTTTTCTCGTACGTCGTCGTCAAGCTCCATTAATGCCTCCGAAGTGATCTCACTTTCAAGGAGTTTGATGAGGTAAGTTGCGTCGTCGCTGTTAAGCTCCTCCAGGATCTCGGCCACATCAGCAAAGTGAAGTTCATGCAGCAATTCCTGCAAGCCTTTGCCGTCTTTTACGGAGACGAGCTGCTCGATCTGAGAAATGAAATCAGTTGTTAGCTGAAACTGCATCTTCTTCTATCTTTAGTGTGAGTGAAATAAACGCCTCGACCGAAAGTTGCTCCGGCCTAAGGCCAAAGATAGTATCTTCTTTTAGTTTTTGAGAAAGATTAAAGATTTTTAAGGAGTTACGCAGGGTTTTTCGCCTTTGTTGAAACGCTGTTTTTACAACCTTGAAAAACAGTTTTTCATCGCAGGGAAGGGTGTAAACTTTTTTACGGCTAAGGCGAAGTACTCCGCTCTCCACCTTGGGAGGGGGGTTAAAAACTCCTGGTTTTACGGTAAACAGGTATTCTGCATCGTAAAAAGCCTGTGTTAAAACCGAAAGGATACCATACGTTTTACTTCCTTCGCCGGCACAGATACGTTGGGCAACTTCTTTTTGAAACATTCCGGTAAATAGGGGGATCCTGTCCCGGTGCTCCAATAATTTAAATACGATCTGCGTGGAGATATTGTATGGGAAGTTTCCGGTAATAGCAAATGGTTTATCGGGGAAAACTTTTGATAGATCATATTTAAGAAAATCTGCCTCCACGATTTCCAGTGGCCTGCCCTTAAAATGATCCTTTAAATATTCTATAGACTCCTTATCCAGATCCATGGCGACGAGTTGGATGGGTTTTTCAAGCAGGTATTTGGTAAGTACACCCATACCCGGGCCAATTTCCAGAACATTATTACAGGAAGTAAGGGTGAGGGTATCAGCAATTTTTACGGCTATTCCCTCATCATGAAGAAAATGCTGGCCCAGATGTTTTTTCGCCCGAACAGGTTTATGCATAGTTTCAAAGGTACGTATTGTATTAAGATGAAATCCCTTCAGAATTATAAAAACAGCGCCCAAGACTTCTAATTTTTACCATTCATCGATAGATTTACCTGTTCACCAAAAAAATGTAGGAAATTTCTCTATAATTTGTAGGTTTACTCTCAATTGGTATTTGCCTAAGGCAGTACAAGTATATCAAACCTCACAAAAGATGATTAAATATCCCCTATTGCTTGTGGCGATTCTTGTCGCATTTATTGGCTTTTCCCAAAACGGGAAGACCAACAGTTTCAACTCTAATATCGATGATAACGGATTCAGATTCGAGATCCTTACCACTGGAATAAATACCGCTTATTCAGATTATGGCTCCTGCTTGTTTCGGGATAAGTTCATTTCTTATTCGTCCAGAAAAATTGGCGCATTTGCCAGACAGGATCCTATTACCGGAGAACCTTTTACCAATCTATTCTGTAACGACATCCTGCCCGATTGGGATCTGGAACGTCCCTTGTTATTCTCCTATGTGTTGAATAAAAATGAGAACCTGGGAACTGTTACTTTTTCGGAAGATGGTTTTACCATGTATTTCACCACTAATTTGAAAGGGAACACCCAATTGTTCCAATTGTTCATGGCAAAAATGGATCCGGTAAAATTGGGTCGTTGGGAGAATATTACCCCAATGAGCTTTAATAGTGAATCCTATTCTATTGAAAATCCGCATCTCAGCAATGACGGTCGTACACTTTACTTTGCATCGGATATGCCGGGATCTGTGGGTGGTTTTGATATATACAAGATGAATATAATGGAAGATGGTACTTTTGGACCTGTTGAAGCGGTTGAGGGAAACATCAATACCGTAAAGGACGAAAAGTTCCCACATACTTCTCCCGATGGTAAGTTTTTATATTTTGCCTCTAATGGGCATCCCGGTCTTGGCGGCTACGATATTTTTAAAACTCGAAAAACGAGTGAAGGATACAAGCTTATTGTAAATTTAGGTAATACGCTCAATTCTACGGCCGATGAAGTTGCATTCATCCCTGCAGAAGAACGGCTGGGATATTTTACCTCAAATAGAAGTGAGGGAGAAGGTAGCTACGACATATATCGATATACCGAATCCAGAATAGACCAACTAGTGACAGGAAAAGTACTGGATTTTGACACAGAACTCCCCTTAGCAGGCACCTCTGTAAAATTAACTGATACAGATGGCAATGAAATTGGAAGTATACTTACAGATAGTGAAGGAAATTTCCAATTCCAGGTACTCCCTTTCGAAAACTACACCATAACCGCCGAGAAAGACGGATTCCAAACAGGTTTTACTATGTTCGATACCGATAATAAAACCGAGATATTTCAACAGGATGTTGTTTTAAAGATCATAGCCGCAGAGATAGTGACCACCGAAGAAAAGACATATATTAAAATTGAAAACATTCAATTTGATTTTGACAGTGCCGTGATAAAACCAAATTCGACTATTACTCTAAATAAAGTGTATCGTACGCTTAGAGAGAACCCGGAAATGAAAGTTGCAATTAATGCACATACAGACAATCGTGGGAACGATAGCTACAATCAAAGGTTATCACTTGCACGGGCTAAATCTACAGTAGATTATCTGGCTTCAAAAGGTATAGCCGAAGACAGGATGATCCCGTCTGGATTTGGGGAGAGTTCTCCTTTGATCGACTGTACCCGATGCACCGAAGAAGAACACGAATTAAATAGAAGGGTCGAATTCATTGTAATGGATGAATCCCCTCAAATTAATTAAGACTCACTCTTAATTTAAATTGATTACTGTTCACTAACCACTTCAAGTTCGGTACGAAAAGCTACAAATTTGCCCTCAAAGGGTTTACTCTGTGCTCTTAGGGACGGTGCATTCTCCTTGTAATATTTCTGAAGTGTTTCCCACGAATCTGTACGATATTGAATAGAGTAGGTGATCCCACCCATTTCCTCCTCCACCCGTACACGGGTCATCAGGGCTTTACTAAATTTTCCTGTATCCAGCATCGCCGGGATGTGTTCGGTTTGCATCCATTGTAACCACTTGTCGTGGATATCTTCGTCTATATTTATTGTTACGTTGTATATATACATGCTTTTTTAATTTTTTAAAAGGAATTTATACTAATCACTACTGTGATCATACTCATCCAAAAATTCGGTTGTCTTTTCTAACAACTCCTTTTGTTTCTCTATCCTAAATTTCATCATATAACTATAACCGGCTAGTATATTGCCAAACTTCCGGTTATTGTATTTTTCGATGTCTTGAGGTTCACCATTAATCAGATCGAAATTTGCCACCGCATAAGGGTAATAGTAAGTAGTGTACGTCTCTAATGTGGCTTCATCGATCCCTTTTGCCCAGGCGTAGAATTCGTAAAGGTATATGATATCATCTCTTAATTCTACATTTTCATACAATCGCATATCGCCTGTTTCTACCATAGCGTTGTAAGCATTCTGTTTATAATAAGCATTATTCAACTGAAGGGCTTCCAAACTAAGCCGATTCATCTTTTCAACATTTTGGCTTTTGGTAATTTCTAATAATAGGGAATCGATGCTAGCTTTTAGACTTTCAGATTCCCTTAAGGTTCGCTCGATATTATTACGGTTGAATTTTGTTTCGGCTATGATATTGTTAGTATGTCGCTGGACGATCTGCGCTTCTTTCCTTTCTTCTGAACAGGTATTTAACTGAAAGGCGATCAAAATACCCACCACTACTACCAAAAACTCCAGAGAATGATTGAGCCAGTCGATTTTCCGAACTCTTGCCATGCGAATATGCTAATAAGTTATAATTGCTAAATATAGAAAAGAAAAACCATCTGCTTTGGGAAGAGTCATTGGGATTATTCGATGGCATCCCCTCTTAACATTCTGAAACGCTTTCGGGCCTCCACAAAATAAATACTATCCGCAAAGTCATAGATGATCTGTTCGTAGAGGTCTTTGGCTTTTTCGGGTGCCCCTAGTTGGGTCTCATATAATTTGGCCAGACGGAAGAAGGCATCGTCTGCCAGGATATCCTCCTTGTAGAATTCGATGATCTTTTGGTAGTTAGCTTCTGCTTTTTCAAATTGCAGGGTACTTTCGAAAAGCTGCCCCTGTTTCAATAAAGCTTCGTCTTCAATTTTCTCGCCTTTGTGGTTTAGTAAAATTTCGTCCAATGCGGCAATTGCCTCCGGGAATCTGTTCTGTAGTGCCAACAGATCTGCCCTTGCAAACTTTTTAAGTGCCGTTTGTGTAGAATCCTCCAGCGAATTGTCACGGATCATCAGGCTTAATTCCATAGCGTCATTGGAGATAAGTTGGGAAGAAGATTTCTTTAACACATCCAACTGTACCTGGGCCCATTGAAAGTCTCCTTTATAATAACTCGTCTTAGCCACTTTAAACCTGGCTTCCTGAGCAAGTACATCGTTCTTTACTTTTTTCTGAATTTGAGAATAGTAGATGAGCGCCTGGTTGAATTTTTCATCAAAAACAAGTATATCTGCCAGTTCCATTTTTACCCTCGCCTGCTGATATATAGACAATTCCTCATTCGCCAGGATCTTTAAGTTGGCGATGGCTTTTTCTTTCTTTCCTGCCTGAAATGCGAGAAAGTGATTATAGTCTAACTGTAAACCGTACGAATTGCCATTCTTTCCAAAGCTCTCGAGTAATTTTTCGAACTCGGCTTCTATTCGGGGATAATCTTTTGGTTGCGCAGTATCCAGCATGATCTTCATTCGGTATTGCTGCCCTTGCATTGCGGCTTGTATTGTGGGTGCATTATCTATGACGAAATCCACGATCTCTCTCGCACTGTCGTAATCTTTTTCTCCCATAGCGATTAGAGCCAGATCCACTATACCGGTTAGATCCCTTTGGTCTCTCCTGTAAATTGCCTTCTCCTGGGTAAATGCCTTCTTGAAATCTTTTTGCTGAATGAAAAGCCAACTAAGAAGCTCGTTATATAAGATATTCGGATTGGATTGAGATTTCTTTAATAGTGTTTTCCGAAGGATAACATTGGCTTCATTGGCGGGGTCTTCGGTGACATACTGACTAAAATTTCGCTTCGCGATAGAGCGGTATGCCGGATTGCTCTGCATAAGGTTGAGGTAAGTGTCGAACATTTCTTCCAACTTCCCCAATTCGCCATAGATCCTGGCGAGTTGAACATTATAATCCTTGTTGGGATCCCTGTCCATGGCAGATTCGTACACTTCTACCGCCTCGTCCAGCAAGCTGTATTCTTCAAAACTCTTACCTATCGAGTAGGCGTATACAGGATTTTCAAACGTGTACTCGATCGCTTTTCGATAATTCACCTGGGACAACGAATCCTTATCCTGTAAAGAATAATTATAACCTAACTCCACATACAACTGAGGTATCACTCTACGGCCACTCAATTTTTCGATCAGCATTTCTTCAGCAACAGAGAATTTTTCCAACTGTTGGTTAGACTGAATGATGTACAGAAAGAAATCGAGACGACCGGGATTTTTACTGTACAGTTTATCGTAAAGGGAAAGGGCTTTATCGTATTCTCCCCTGTCGAAGTAATTTTTAGCCAATAGCTCGTTCTGGCCAACACAGGGTGTGGCCAGCGCCAATAAGAGTAAAAGAACTATAATGCGCATAGGGTAAATATAACGAAATGATACCGGAAAAGGTATATCAAAAACAAGGCCGCTTCTTAGGCGATCATATCAAATCCACAATAGGGAACAAGTACATCGGGGATCTTTATACCTTCCGGGGTCTGATAATTTTCGAGAATACCTGCAATTACCCTTGGCAGGGCCAGCGCGCTTCCATTAAGAGTATGTACCAATTGATTCTTTCCATCGGCATCTTTAAATCGTAGTTTGAGACGGTTCGCCTGGAAAGTTTCAAAATTAGAGACCGAAGAAATTTCCAGCCAACGATCCTGAGCAGTTGAAAACACCTCGAAATCGTAGGTAAGGGCAGAAGTAAATCCTAGATCACCCCCGCATAGCCTTAAAATGCGATAGGGTAATTTAAGATCGCGAAGAATTCCTTTAACGTGATCAACCATACCGTCCAGAGCTGAATAGCTATTATCGGGATGTTCTATTCGTACGATCTCTACTTTATCAAATTGATGCAGGCGGTTGAGCCCTCGAACATGGGCACCATAGCTTCCTGCTTCTCTTCTAAAGCAAGGTGTATAGCCTGTACAGCAAATGGGGAGCTGATTATGCATCAACAGATCTCCACGAAACAAATTAGTTACCGGAACTTCGGCGGTTGGGATTAAATACAGATCGTCACCGGTTACATGATACATCTGTCCTTCCTTATCCGGGAGTTGTCCGGTGCCGTACCCACTGGCTTCGTTCACAAGATGAGGAACCTGGTATTCGGTGTATCCGGCGGCGGTATTCTTATCGAGGAAATAGGTAATAAGTGCTCGTTGTAATTTGGCACCTTTTCCTTTAAACACAGGAAATCCGGCTCCGGTTACCTTTACACCCAACTCAAAATCGATCAGGTCATATTTTTTAGCGAGTTCCCAATGGGGCAGGGCATCACCACTCAAAGCGGGGATCTCTCCCTCCCTAAAAACCTCTTCATTATCATTCTCGTCTGTACCGGCAGGAACGCTTTCGTGCGGGATGTTGGGCAGTATGTACAACAGCTGCTCCATGGTATCGGTGGCAGTTGAAAGTTGTTCCTGCAGCACTTTCGACTCCTCTTTAAGCGCTACAGTTTTTTCTTTTAAAGCGTTGGCTTTATCGGTCTCTCCGTTCTTGAAGAGCATCCCGATCTCCTTAGAATATCTATTCGATTCGGCCAGGGTTTCATCAAGTTTAGCCTGGGTGCTCCGCCTTTCCTCATCTGCCTGTAAAACGGCTTCGATATCGGCCGTGGCATCTATGCCTCTTTTAGCAAGGGCCTTTATAAATGCTTCTTTCTGTTCGCGAATTTCGTTTACCTGTAACATCTGCCTTTAAAATTTAAACACTCTCCATGATCAAATCATAAGAGAGCAGGGGCAAAGTTAGTAAAAATGCCTGCTTAAGTCCTTATTTTTTATGATAATCATCCGGGGAAGGAAGTATCCATTCGTGATGTTTAAAATGATGCCATTTTTGAGCGGCGAGGTCGGTTTCAAGATCGATTAGTCGATGGAATTCGCCATCATTTATCTTTACTTGAACATCCATAAATACGGCCACATCCCTGCCTTTCTCTGCCTCGATCTTTTTAATACGCTGTGCTAATTGCCACAACAGGTCGGGCTTGGTTCTCACATTTCGATTCTGCTTAGCACTTAGCAAACTCGAATATCCGTATCGTTCTCGTTCTCCTGTGGATTTATCCTCTATCCAGACCGTTAGCAGTCCTCTTTTTGAGCGCAGCATCATTCTCCAGCTAAGACGATGTGCTTCTTCGGTCCAGAGAACATCGTCTTTAAAGAACCAATGGCGAAGAGGAAGCGATAATTGTATAATGAAATAAACAGAGAGAACGCTAATGAGAACAGGTTTATATTTCTGGACCATTATTTGCCCGTCGGTATAGACAATTTTTCTCTTCAGAAGAAACCATTTTTGTAATGTTTCCGAAGAAAAAAAGAAAAAGGCAAATGCCATCGACATATAAGGAAAGATACCTATCTGGAATACGATCGAATTGAACAGGTGAAAGAAAACCGAGATCCAGAAAGCAACCACACGCGTTCGTTTCCAGAGTAAAAGTGGCACAATGAGAAGATCGAATAAAATCCCTACATAGGCAATACACCAGTGTACCCAGCCTTGTTGCAGGAGATCACCAATTAACCAGTAGTGCTTTTTCCCGCTCATGAAGTATTGGGCTACAGTCGCATCCAGCCAGTCCGGGTACAACTTTGCAATGGAAGCGTAGGTGTACACGATCCCTACTTGTAATATTACAGTGATCTTCACCCACTGCGGCATAGAAGGAGATTTTAGTGCCGGATTTCGCCGAGCATCGAGAGAAAACCATCGATTCGCCGGCAAAAAGACCATGATCCAGCAGAGTAACATCATCAGGTAATAATGGTTGTTGTACGATGTTTTCTGCATTAAATATACTGCTGTCCACATGAGTGCATAAGCGGCCATACTATATCGATACTTATATCCAAGCATGACGCAGAGTCCAAAAACACCCATGAGCGCAAAATAAAAATACATGCCATTACCCGGGAGAGGCTGTAAAAAATCGAAACCTATAAAGTTGAAAGTAAATTCGGGTTCTACGAGGGTTCGTTTCACCCATCCGGTGGCGATGGCTCCAAAAGCTTCAATGGTAATAAGCAATCCAAATACAACCCGCCAGAGTACGAGCCCTGTATTATCGATATGCCTGAAAAGGATCTTATCCAAAATTCTTTAAATAATTTCTGGCAAAGGCTTCGTCGTTTTGAATTGCATCCTTAAGATCTGCCATGGTTTCGAAGGTTTCTTCCTCCCTTATGCGGGCAATGAATTCAATACGCAGAGGACGATCGTAAAGATCCTCATTGAAGTCGAGGAAATAGGTCTCAATGGTTTTATTTTTACCACCTACCGTTGGATTAGTGCCTATGCTGGTTATTCCATAGACCAGGGAGCCGTTAATTTCGGAAAAAACGATGTAAACCCCATTTCCAGGGATAAGTTTGTAAGTTTCTTTTATATAAAGGTTAGCCGTAGGATAATCGATCGTGCGGCCAATACGCTTCCCTTTAACCACCACCCCGCTAAGCATGAAAGGATACCCGAGGTATTGATTGGCGGTAGTGATGTCGCCTTCTTCAATGGCTTTTCTGATCTTTGTCGAACTCACTGTTACTTCACTGATCTCCTGGGCGGAGATTTCCTCAACTTCAAATTCGTAGAGCGATCCAAATTCACGAAGGTCGTTTATACTTGCTGTTCGATTTCGTCCAAAACGGTGGTCGTATCCAATTATTACCTTTTTCGCACCCAGTGCGTGTACGAGAATATCACGAACGTATTCTACTGCAGTCATCCTGGAGAATTCGGCTGTGAATGGGTGTACGACCAGATGATCCAGGCCGGTCCTGGATAGGAGTTCTTTTTTTTCTGAAATGGTATTGATGAGCTTAATATCGCTTCCTTGTTGCAGGACCATACGAGGATGAGGGAAGAAGGTAAGCAATACAGATACCATTCCTTCCTTGGTTGCAGAATCTACCAGGCGTTTCAGGATGGCCTTATGGCCTACATGAACACCATCGAAAGTCCCAATGGTAACTACAGAGGGTTGGTCAATTTTATACGATGTTGCCGAACTGTATTCTTTCATCCTTACTTTCCGTTAAAGGTATTCATGGTAATATTGATGCCTGCCAGGCCGAAACTTTCTATTACTTCCCGGCTTTTTTTAAAGCGCTCTCCCAGTTTCGCACTTTCTTCCTCTGTCCATTCGCCTAAGACGTAGTCCACTTGCCGTCCTTTCGAGAAATCGTCGCTTATTCCAAAGCGAAAACGGTTGTATTTTGTGGTTTGCAAGACGTTTTGAATGTCGTGTAGCCCGTTATGTCCGCCATCACTACCCTTGGTCTTTATCCGCAAGGTACCGAAAGGTAAATTGAGGTCGTCTGTTATCACCAGCAAGTTTTGCAGGGGGATCTTCTCTTTTTCCAACCAGTATTTCACAGCCTTGCCACTAAGATTCATATAAGTGCTGGGCTTGAGCAGGATAAAAGTTCGCCCCTTCTTTTTATAGGTGGTTACATCTCCTAGTTTTACGGTTTCCCAACTCAGGGATTCTTCTTCCGCCAGCCGGTCCAGGATTTGAAAACCTACGTTGTGCCTTGTGTTTTTATATTGAGCCCCTATATTTCCGAGCCCGGCGATTAGAAATTTTTTCATAGGATCACCATCTGTAAGTGGAGCGTCGTTCTTATTGCCGAATAATTTTCTGAAAAATGCGAACATTCAGTCTAATTGAAAAGTAAAAATAAAAAAAAAGCACCCGGCAAAGGCGGATGCTTTTAAATATATTCTCGAGAAGTCTTTATTCTTCTGCAGGAGCTTCAGCAGCAGGAGCTTCGGCACCAGCCTCAGTTCCTTCAGCACCTTCTTCAGCACCTTCTTCACCTTCAAGTCCTTCTTCTTCTTCCTCATCTACTTCATCCACAATTGCGGTACGTGAAGTTCTCACCTGGCAAATAACCGTGTTATCAGGGTGGAGGATCTTGTAGTCGTCAGACGCTACAGAAGTAACATACTTTTTGTTTCCAATTTTCATTTCGGTAATATCAACCTCGATAAAATCGGGAAGATTTTCCGGGATGGCCTTAATACGAAGCTTACGAGTAACAATTCGTAAAACCCCTCCATTTCGAACACCACGTGAGTTTCCAACCACACGAACCGGGATCTCAAGCATTACTTCCTTATCGTCGAATATCTGATAGAAGTCGATGTGTAAGATGCGGTCGCTTACCGGGTGGAATTGTATGTCTTGTAATATGGCATTGATTTTAGTGCCATCTTCCAGGGCAATTACAACCGTATGTACATCCGGAGTATACACAAGGTTTTTAAATGCCAGTTCATCTGCTGAAAAGTGAATAGGCTCGTCTCCTCCGTATACTACGCAAGGAACCTCTCCAGCATTACGCAAGGCTTTCGTTGCCGATTTGCCCACGCTTTCTCTTTTAGATCCGTTGATTGTAATTGATTTCATTATATAATTTTAGTTTATACTAGTTCCTACGCATTTCTCAAAGGGAGATAAGGCTTCAACAAGCCTGTTTTGGCGTAGGAGGGTGCAAATGTAGCTTTTTTTCTGAAAAGACTAAAGAAAAGTAGTAAAGAAAAAAGTAGAATTAGCACTGGGTAAGGCAACTATACTTTCTGTATCTTTTCTCTTGATTCTGAATTTATTACATCAGGAACTTCGAACTGATCGACTTATTCGCGTTAACGCTTAGCATTACGTCTGCAAACAGATTGGCACAAGTTAGCACCCTGATCTTTGGACTCGATTGCCTTAATGGGATAGAATCTGTCACAATAAGTTCTTCCAGTTTAGAGTTTTCGATACGTTCGTAGGCGTTTCCGGAAAGGATAGGATGTGTACAAATGGCCCGTACACTCAAGGCTCCGCGTTCCATCATAAGATCGGCGGCCTTAGCCAGTGTCCCGGCTGTATCCACCATGTCGTCTACCAGGACGACGTTTTTCCCCTGCACGTCTCCAATTAGCTCCATATGCGAGATCACGTTTGCCTTAGCGCGCTGCTTGTAACATATCACAACATCACTTTCAAGTGCCTTCGAGTAGGCATAGGCACGTTTAGATCCGCCCATATCCGGGGAGGCGATTGTAAGGTTGTCCAGGTTCAGGCTCTTGAGATAAGGTAGAAAAATAGTCGAGGCAAAAAGGTGATCTACCGGCTTTTCGAAGAATCCCTGGATCTGGTCGGCATGCAGGTCCATGGTAATGATTCGCGTTGCACCTGCTGTTTCCAGCATCTTCGCCACGAGTTTTGCGGCGATAGGAACACGCGGCTTGTCTTTTCGGTCCTGGCGTGCCCAGCCAAAATAAGGTAGTACAGCCGTAATATGCCTGGCAGAGGCGCGTTTGGCCGCATCCAGCATTAATAGCATTTCCATTAGGTGGTCGCTATTGGGAAAGGTAGAACCAATGATAAATACCCGGCTTCCTCGTACCGATTCCTCGAAGGATGGCTGGAATTCACCATCGCTGTAGGTTGAGGTAATAATCTTCCCAAGGGGAATCCCAAAGGCATTGGCGATGTTTTGAGCGAGTTCCTTACTCTGCTTGCAAGGAAATATCTTTGGTTCTGGAATGGGTGCGGACATTTTAAGTTACGTTGGTTTGCTGCAAATGTAAAATTATCGTTATGGAATTCGTAAAAATGAAAGCGCGATTTACTAACAATTTTGATTTTATTGTTTATTTTTGCCCTCCCTTGAAGCCTTGGTGGCGGAATTGGTAGACGCGCTGGATTCAAAATCCAGTTCCTTCGGGAGTGTGGGTTCGATTCCCACCCAAGGTACAATAAGACACAAAAAAAGTGAAGGATGAGCGAGTTTCAAAAATGAAGCTCGCTTCTTTTTTTGAAACAAGTGATGTGCTTCTTTTTGTGTCTTTCACGCGTAGCGTGACGGGAACATTGGCTTCGCCAATGAATCCCACCCGTCTATTCACTATTTTTTATTGCAATTCTTTATTTGGTGATGCCGCCATTTTGGTTTTCAACAGTACGTTGACGGGAAGCCGAGGGTATAGAAAATGTCCGGTGGACATTTTTACCGAGGTGCATGGCCTGCCGCGCGGGGTACTCCTGCTTCATGGAATGATTCTCAGAATTATTTTATGCCCATTATTGTCTTTTTTATGACTTACGCGCATGGATTCTGAATTAAATTCAGAATGACAAATGGATCGCCAATGAATCCCCCCGTCTATTCACTATTTTTTATTGCAATTCTTTATTAAGTGATTCCGCCATTTTGGTTTTCAACAGTACGTTGACGGGAAGTCGAGCGCAAAAAAATGTCCGGTGGACATTTTTACCGAGGTGCATGGCCTGCCGCGCGGGCTACTCCTGCTTCATGGAATGATTCTCAGAATTATTTTTATGCCCATTATTGTCTTTTTTAGGACTTGCCCGCATGGATTCTGAATTTAATTCAGAATGACAAATCGGTCGCCAATGAATCCCACCCATTCAATAGATATTTTCCTATTGAAAGAATCGAGTTAGTGGCTTTCAATTTTTCTTTCCACATTTCCCGCTTCAATTACGAAATCCGTATTTTTGCATTTCAGAAATAATGATTATGAAAATCGAACAGATCTATACCGGATGCCTCGCCCAGGGAGCCTACTATATTGAAAGCAATGGAGAAGTTGCCATTATCGATCCGTTGAGGGAAGTAAAACCTTATATAGATCGGGCGAAAGCAGACAATGCTACCATAAAGTATATATTCGAAACTCATTTTCATGCCGATTTTGTTAGCGGGCATCTTACGCTTTCAAGAGAAACGGATGCACCTATTATTTTCGGGCCGAACGCAAATCCAACTTTCGATGCAGTTATAGCCAAAGACGGACAGGAATTTAAACTGGGAGAAATCACAATTGTCGCGTTGCACACTCCAGGCCATACCATGGAAAGTACTACCTACCTTCTCCGGGATTCCAAAGGAAAGGATCATGCCATTTTTAGTGGCGACACCCTATTTCTTGGAGATGTGGGACGACCAGATCTGGCACAGAAAGCCGCGCATATGACCCAGGAAGAGCTTGCCGGAACCCTTTTCGACAGTCTAAGAAGCAAGATCATGCCCTTGGCGGACGATGTGATCGTCTATCCGGCCCATGGTGCAGGTTCTGCGTGCGGGAAAAACCTAAGTAAAGAAACTGTGGGAACCATAGGGGAGCAAAAAAGGACAAATTACGCGTTGAGAGCCGATATGACCCGTGAAGAATTTATAAAAGAAGTTACAGACGGCCTCTTGCCTCCGCCTCAGTATTTTCCGCTAAATGTGAAAATGAATAAAGAAGGATATGAGGATATCGATGAGATAATAAAAAGAGGAACACATGCCCTGGAGCCGGATGCCTTCGAAGCCGCAGTGAATGAAAGTGGCGCTCTGGTACTCGATGTACGGCACCAGCAGGATTATATTCGCGGACATATTCCCAGATCCATTTTCATTGGTCTCGATGGAGGTTTCGCCCCCTGGGTAGGAGCACTCATTGGCGATGTGAAACAACCGTTATTATTGGTGACTCCCGAAGGACGGGAGGAAGAAACCATCACAAGATTGTCCCGTGTAGGTTTCGACAATACCCTGGGTTACCTCAAAGGTGGCTTTGAAGCCTGGATGAAGGCAGGAAAGGAATATGATACTTTGAAGTCGATCTCTGCAGAGGAATTTAAGCAAGAACTTTCAGAAAAAGATATCCCGGTATTCGATGTGAGAAAACCCGGTGAATATGAAGCAGCTCACGTAAAGGATGCACATTTAACACCGCTTGATTTTTTAAACGATCACCTGGCCGAATTCCCTTCCGAAGAAACTTTCTTTATACATTGTGCAGGGGGATATCGCTCGGTAATTGCCGCCTCTATCCTGAAAAGCAGGGGTATTCATAACCTGGTTGATATCGCAGGTGGGTTTAAGGACATTAAGCAAGTTGGGATCCCAATAACAGATGAGGTCTGCCCATCCACCCAGAAGTAATCTTTAATTCTTTATAAATTTCTGAATTTGCCTGCCTTTATCCGTAGCGATTTCTAACAGGTATAATCCTTTTGGTAGGCTGGATACATTTAAAATATGAGTATTTTCATTCGAACTGAAAAGTAATTGCCCGGATAAAGAGTATACCTTCAGGTTGTCAATTGTAAGCCCTGTTGCAGATATGTTCAGAATGTCGTGTGCAGGATTTGGGTATACCGCGAATTGATCATTCCGAATTTCAGGCACAGATAACAAATTATAATCTCTTCTATAAAATGCTTTATCTCCGTTAGACTTTGTTAGTTCAAGAACTAAGCCTTCATCGATTGTGGTGCTATGGCTAAACGTTGCGGGAAGGCCATTGAAGAGAAAATCGGTATACAGCAATTCGAAATCATTATTTAATGGCTCAACACAGGAATTTCCACCAATATTGTAACTGGAAATGGTAAGTTCAGAATTAACCACATCGTAGGACACCACACCATCAAAATCATTGCATCCGCCGTCGCCCGTAAACATAGCAATTGCCGGATCATCTGTCTCGGTGAAGTATATCGACGGATTGAATTCCTCTCCGTTTACAGGAACCTGGTATTCTATTCCGGATATGATGAGTTTCTCGACCTCCCAGTCGTCAAACAGGTGAAAGGGTAAAGGTACATTGCTATATTTAGCGAAATCTCCTTCCGAATTAGAAATCACTAAGGTTCTAACTCCTCCGGTTTGTGCGGTGATATTATAATCCAGTGTGGTTGTTGGCAAATTAAAAGCCCCGATGAGATCGAAATATAAGTTCTCATATTCGTTATATCTGGGGTCGCAAAAGCCAAGCAGAATGATCCAGCCACTAGTAGGATCCGGGTAAATTTTATTATTTATAGGATCTGCCGTCACCTGAGAGCCCATAATATTACTACAGCTCTGTATGGATGTATATATTTCCTCACTAACGGTGTCGTAAAATAATTTGGGTTCCACCTGGTATCCAGGCTCGGGTAGTGGTGCGGGTAAAGTAATCCCATCTATATTCATGTGGGCCAATTTCCATTCTCCATCCAGTTCAGGATCCTGTCCGTAGGCAGAGGTTACAATAGTTAATGTGAGTAAAAGGAGTAAATAGTGCTTCATAAGAATAAATGTATGAATTTTTACCGTCAATTCGTACATTTACTACCCATTAATCTGCTTTTATGACCGATTTCTGGCTTTATGTAAAACTAGGTCTGGACCATGTCCTCGACCTGAATGGCTATGACCATATCCTTTTCCTGATAGCATTATGCGCTGCTTATTCGTTCAATGCATGGAGGAAATTATTGTTACTGGTAACGCTCTTCACCATAGGGCACACCATTTCCCTGCTGTTGGCACATTACAACATCGTAGCAATACGAGGGGACTACGTAGAGTTTTTAATTCCCATCACCATCCTTGTCACCGCATTGTATAATATTTTTAATGCCAGGCGAAGTAAGCTATCTACGTCCAATTTGATGTTTTACCTGGTGACTTTGTTTTTTGGCCTTATTCATGGCTTTGGTTTTGCACGCTATTATAATATGATGAAGACAGACGATAGTGTGGCTCCTCTGCTCGAATTCGCTTTAGGGGTAGAATTGGCGCAGATCGTGATCGTGCTCATAACATTGCTGATATCCTTTCTGGCTGTTAGAATACTGCGATTTAACAATAGGGATTGGCTGTTGATCATGTCGTCTATCGTAATTGGAATGACCATCCCAATGCTAGTGGATACCTGGCCATTTTAAAGTTTTTCAAATATTTAACGCCTGTATGCTTTGCGATCGTGTAACTTACTTTTAATTTCGCCTACCTATCACCTATCAAATGACCCAGGAAAAACAACGAAAATACGATATAGCCTATTTGCGAATGGCCAAAGAGTGGAGTACCTTGTCCTATTGTGAAAGAAGACAAGTTGGCGCGCTTATTGTGAAAGATAAAATGATTATAAGCGACGGATATAACGGTACGCCAACAGGCTTTGAAAATATTTGTGAAGACGATGAAGGGTTTACGAAATGGTATGTGCTCCACGCCGAAGCCAATGCTATATCGAAAGTTGCCTCTTCAACACAATCCTGCGCAGGTGCTACTTTATATATAACTATGTCGCCCTGCCAGCAATGTAGTAAGTTGATACACCAGGCAGGAATAAAGCGTCTGGTTTATCACGAGGAGTACAAGGATAATTCGGGCGTGAAATTTTTAAGAAAAGCAGGCGTTAGTATAACGCATATTGAAGCAATTTAGAGCCCTATGGGAATTCAGAAAAAATACCTTCCTTTATTAATAAGCGTGGCCATAGCCACGGGCGTATTTATTGGATCTAAGCTGAATTTCCACGATACTAACGAAAAGATCTTTGCCACTAACTCCAAGAAAGACAAGCTCAACAGGCTTATAGACTATATCGACTACGAATATGTAGACCAGGTGAATACAGATAGTATAGTAGATGTAACCGTTAACGGGATATTGGAAAATCTTGATCCGCATTCGGTGTATATCCCGGTAGACGACTACGAAGACAACGCCAATGATATGCGTGGGAATTTTGTTGGTATTGGGATTAGTTTTTATCCCTACAAGGACTCTATAGCGGTGATACGTGCAATAGAAGGCGGGCCAGCCGAAAAAGCCGGAATTAAAGGAGGAGACAGGATCTTATATGCAGACGGGAAACCACTTTTTGGGTCGGATATCTTCCGCGACAGTATCTCCGAATTCTTAAAGGGTGAGATTAACTCTAAAGTTATGCTTACGGTGTACCGGCCTTCGGAAAATAAAATGATCGAATTTAAACTGAAACGCAAACGAGTTCCGCTTGTGAGCGTGGATGCTGCGTATAAACTCACAGATGAGATAGGTTATATAAAGGTGAATCGATTTTCGGAAACTACTTATGCCGAATTCCGCGAGGCCCTGGATGAACTAAACGACGAGGGAATAGAGACCCTGGTACTGGACTTGAGGAATAATCCCGGAGGCTATATATACGCCGCCGAAAAACTGGTAGATGAGTTTCTGGAGGATGACAAACTTATACTCATCACCCGTAATAAGAGTGGTGAAGAGAATAGAAGTTATGCTACCCGTAAAGGTGATTTCGAGAAAGGGAAAGTATATGTACTAATTAATGAGAATTCTGCCTCTGCCAGTGAGATCGTGGCCGGTGCTCTTCAGGATAATGATAAAGGGACTATCATAGGAAGGCGATCCTTCGGGAAGGGCCTGGTTCAGCGGGAAATGGCACTGGGTGACGGAAGTGCTGTACGTTTAACCATTGCACGTTATTACACCCCTACAGGCAGGTCTATACAGAAACCTTACGGCAATGGAAACGGAGATTATTACCGCGATTACGAGAACAGGTATAAAAATGGTGAGTTGGAAGATCCCGAGAATATACAGGTGGCAGATTCCTTGCGATTTATTACCCCAGGCGGAAAGGTTGTCTACGGAGGAGGCGGTATTATCCCGGATGTTTTCGTTCCAAAAGACACCAGTGTGGAAAACGAAACCCTCGAATATATATCGAGAAGCGGATTTATGGGATATTTTATTTTCGAATACCTGGAAAAGAACAGGTCTTTCTTTAGCGGAATGACCTTCAATCAATTTGCAGACAATTTCGAGATCCCCGAATCGCTAAAGGAGGAATTTTATACGTACTCTGCGTTCGAAAATGCCCAGATCGACCTTCGCAAATACAGTGATGAACTGGGAACTGCATTGAAGGCTAATATTGCCCAGCAATTGTTCGGCACCAATGCGTTCGAATATTTTCTCAACGATGGGGACGCCATGCTAAACAAGGTGATGGAGCTCGAGTATTCAGAAGTCAAAAGAGATTAATCACTATTTCTTCCCCGAGATCTTGCGGGAAGATCTTAAAATCAACATTAACAGGATAACACAGGCCGATGCCAGAATACTGATGGCGGCTACCTGGCTGTCACCTTCGAAGAGATTGTCGAAGTCAAGTTTGGTGATATTAAAGATGATCAGACCTGCTGCGATCGCGATGAAGATATAAATAGCTGCTTTCATGTTCGATTAATTAAATAATTCCTGAATGTTCGAAGTGAATAATTTTACTGCAATAGCTAACAGGATAACCCCAAAAACCTTCCGAATGATCTCTATACCGTTCTTTCCCAGGATCCTTTGTAAACGTGCGGAGGTCTTAAGGACAATATAAATAAAAACAATGTTTATTAGAATAGCCACGATCACGTTCTGGATCTCGTATTCGGCGCGAAGTGATAAAAGCGTGGTAAGACTTCCAGGTCCGGCCAGCATAGGAAACGCCAAAGGGAATATTGTGGCAACTTCGGGGCCTGTACCATCATCTTTGAACAGGGTGATGCCGAGTAGCATCTCAATAGCGATAAAGAAAAGTACAAAGGCTCCGGCGACGGCAAATTCGTTTACGTTTATTCCAATAAGATTTAATATGCGTTCACCCACGAATAGAAAAACAATAAGAACTACTGCAGCGATTACAGATGCTTTTTCGCTGTGGATATGTCCTGCTTTCTCACGTAGGGAAATAATGATAGGTATATTTCCAATGATATCGATCACTGCAAATAAGACCATACTGGCGGTAAAGATCTCTTTGGCGTTTAATGTCATTAGGTGTTATTTCAGGCCGCAAAATTAGGCAAAGTGGTTCGATTTTTATTACTTCTGAACTAATATTTCCTTCAAAAGTTTGGCTGGCAACAATTTTAAAGCATGTATCTTTGGAGGCATGTTTCAGCTTGGAAAAACCATAGTTTCTGAAGATATCATCGAAAAAGATTTCGTGTGTAATCTCAACGCGTGTAAAGGAGCCTGTTGCATCGAGGGCGAGGCAGGCGCGCCTGTTACGACCGAAGAAGTAGAGATCCTCCGGGAAATTTATCCCAAAGTAAAACCATTTCTAAGGCCTGAAGGAATTGCGGCTATAGCTGCTCAGGGAACGCATATAATTTCTAAACATGATGAACTGGAAACCCCCCTTGTAAATGGAAAGGAATGTGCTTACGTTACCTTCTCCAAACAGGGAATTGCCGGCTGTGGGATTGAGGATGCGTACAACGCAGGGGCGATCGATTTCCGAAAGCCTATCTCTTGCCATTTATATCCTGTACGAGTTCAGGACTATAGCGAATTTGCCGCGGTGAATTATCATAAATGGCCCATCTGTGATGACGCCTGTACATTAGGGAAAGAACTAAAGGTGCCGGTGTACAAGTTCGTAAAGGACGCTCTTATTAGGAAGTTTGGTGAACATTGGTATACCGAATTGGAAAAAGTGGCAAGGGACATGAATTAAATCTTGTGCCATTGTATCTTCTATCCGTTTCAAATAGGTTGGTTGCAGCCTCCCTCTTCTATAAAATCTTTTCAGTAAAAATCCCTACACAATATCACCTGTTCGGGCGATGATCAATTGGTTGATATTTAATATATTAGTACTACGTAAACATAACCACTAAAGAAGCTACATTATGAAGAAATTATTGTTTTCCATTGCTATATTGGCAAGTTTCACAGCCTGTGAAAATCCGGTATCCAAAAAGATAAAAGAAACCAAGGAATCGGTTTCAAACACGCGAAAAGCAGTGAAAGAAATGGAGAAGGTTCAGGAAGATATGGAGGATCTAAAGAACGAAGAACCATTAACCAATGAAGAATTAAAAGCCTGGTTACCGGATGAGATAAATGGAATGAAGCGTACAGGGTTCAAAGCAGGTCAAACTGCTTTTATGCAGATCGCTCAGATCGAGGCAACCTATCAAAATGAGGATAAGTCGAAGAAACTACACATCCAGATCATGGATGGTGCGGGTGAAATGGGGGCAGCTGCAACTGCAGGTATACGAATCTTATTTTCTCAGGATTTCGAAGAAGAGGACGAGTACAAAGTGAGACGAACGTTGGTGAAGAATGGCAATAAAGCCGTTGAAGAATACCGAAAAGACGGTAGTCGTTCTGAAATCCAATATATGGAGGACAACCGATTTTACATAATGGTAAGAGGAACTAATATGGACCTGAAGGAAACCTGGGACGCCATAGACGAATTAGATACAGACGATCTGGGGTAGAATCAAAATAATAATAAGTATGATCGCCTTCATTTTTGAAGGCGATTTTTTTGTTTTCTGAAGCACATTAAATGAAAATCTGCTTTTAGAAAGCTAAATTTTCATTCTTTTTTTAAGTTCTCGTTGTTGAAAATTTAGCCTTGAAAAACAGCACCAAACAGCAAACAAACCGCCATGATACGGAAGGCGATGAAGGTTTTCAACGTGCAAAGGGTCTAATTGTTCATAAGTTTGAGAAAATTTCATAAAGCACACAAAATCAATTAGTTAATCAATTTATTTAAGATAATAATAGTAACACTTACAAAACGTACGTGTTGAAAACTTTGTTGAAAACCAACTCTCATTTCTGAAGATTTTCAACTTAGATTTTTTCATATTTGTTAGTCCCGAGTAACGACAAATTTTCTAAAAATCCAAAAACACGAAGGACAATGAACCAAGTAGAGCCCATTTTACAAGACAACAAAGACAGGTTTGTAATTTTCCCCATTCAACATCACGATATTTGGGATTGGTACAAAAAAAGCGAAGCCAGTTTCTGGACCGCTGAAGAGATCGATCTACACCAGGATCTATCAGATTGGAACAATAAATTAAGTGATGACGAGAAATATTTCATCAAACACATTCTGGCCTTCTTTGCTGCTTCCGATGGGATCGTAAACGAGAATCTCGCAGAAAACTTTGTGAATGAAGTTCAGTATAGCGAAGCTAAATTCTTCTATGGTTTCCAGATCATGATGGAAAATATTCACAGTGAGACCTATTCGTTACTCATAGACACCTACGTAAAGGATGATAAGGAAAAGGACATGTTGTTCAGAGCCATTGAAAATTTCCCTGCGATTAAGAAAAAGGCAGATTGGGCCCTGAAATGGATCGAAAGTCCGAGTTTTGCGGAACGCCTTATTGCCTTTGCAGCCGTGGAAGGGATCTTCTTCTCGGGAGCCTTCTGCTCTATCTTCTGGTTGAAAAAACGTGGTCTTATGCCGGGTCTAACCTTCTCTAACGAGCTTATTTCTCGCGATGAAGGAGTGCACTGTGATTTTGCCGTGCACCTGCACAACAACCACCTTGTAAATAAAGTGTCTAAGGAACGCATCCGCGAAATTCTTGTGGATGCACTAAATATAGAACGTGAGTTTATTACAGAATCCCTGCCTGTAAGTTTGATAGGGATGAATGCAAAACTCATGACTCAATACCTTGAATTTGTAACCGACCGCTTATTAGTTGAACTTCAATGTGAAAAAGAATACAATGCAACCAATCCGTTCGACTTTATGGATATGATCTCGTTGCAGGGAAAGACAAACTTTTTCGAGAAGCGTGTTTCAGAATATCAGAAAGCAGGTGTTACCAACAAAGACAAGGAATCGAACAAGATTAGTTTCGACGCAGATTTCTAAAGTATTCCAATAGCGGAACATTTCCGCGGAAGATTTAATATATCGCTGATAATGTGGTGTTTAACAATGCCTCAGCAGCACCCTTTTACAACTAAGTAACCTCATAAAAGCAAAACAGAAATGGATGTAGTTAAAAGAGACGGACGAAAAGAACCCATCATGTTCGATAAGATCACTGCCCGGGTGAGAAAATTGTGCTATGGATTAAACGAATTGGTGGATCCCGTTAAGGTAGCCATGCGCGTGATTGAAGGGTTATACGATGGTGTAACCACCAGCGAATTGGATAATCTCGCCGCAGAGATCGCCGCTACCATGACCACATCCCATCCGGATTATGCAAGACTGGCAGCAAGGATTTCTGTTTCCAATCTACACAAGAACACCAAAAAGTCATTTTCTGAAGTGATGACAGACCTGTACGAGTATGTTAATCCGCGTACCGGAAAAAAAGCACCCCTGTTAAGCGATGAGGTATATCAGATCATAAAAGAAAATGCCGAAGAACTCGATTCCACTATCATTTACAATAGAGATTTTGGCTATGACTACTTTGGATTTAAAACCCTGGAGCGTTCGTACTTGCTAAAACTTAATGGAAAGATCGTAGAACGCCCGCAGCATATGCTCATGCGCGTTTCTGTAGGGATACATCTCAACGATCTGGAATCGGCTAAGGAGACCTACGAATTGATGTCGAAGAAATTCTTTACCCATGCCACTCCTACTTTGTTCAATAGTGGAACACCAAAGCCACAAATGTCGTCCTGTTTCCTACTAACAATGAAAGACGACAGCATCGACGGTATCTACGACACACTGAAGCAAACGGCGAAAATCTCACAATCTGCCGGAGGGATCGGATTGTCTATCCACAATATTCGGGCTACTGGCTCGTATATTTCGGGAACAAATGGTACTTCCAACGGAATCGTTCCTATGCTTCGTGTGTTTAATGATACCGCGAGATATGTAGACCAGGGCGGTGGTAAGCGGAAAGGATCTTTTGCAATCTATGTTGAACCCTGGCATGCCGATATTTTCGATTTCCTCGACCTGAAGAAGAACCACGGAAAGGAAGAAATGCGAGCCAGAGATCTATTCTATGCAATGTGGATCCCGGATTTATTTATGAAACGAGTACAGGAAGATGGAGAATGGACCTTGATGTGTCCTAATGAGTGCCCTGGCCTTTTCGACACCCACGGCGACGAGTTCGAAGCAATGTACACCAAGTACGAGACGGAGAACAAAGGAAGAAAAACCATCAAAGCACGTGAATTATGGGAAAAGATACTGGAATCTCAAATTGAAACCGGTACACCATACATGCTGTATAAAGATGCAGCCAACCGAAAGAGCAACCAGAAAAATTTGGGAACCATCCGTTCCTCGAATCTGTGTACAGAGATCCTTGAATATACTTCGGAAGATGAGGTAGCGGTTTGTAACCTTGCTTCTATCGCTTTACCTATGTTCGTAAAGAACGGAGCATTCGATCATAAAGAATTATTCAGAGTAACTAAAAGAGTAACCAAAAACCTCAATAGAGTAATAGACCGAAATTACTACCCGGTAAAGGAAGCAGAGAATTCTAACTTCCGTCATCGTCCGGTAGGTCTTGGGGTGCAGGGATTGGCAGATACCTTTATCTTGCTGAGGTTGCCCTTTACCTGCGATGAGGCTCAGAAATTAAACCAAGAGATCTTCGAGACCCTTTATTTTGCGGCTGTAACTGCTTCTATGGAGGAGGCAAAGGCAGATGGCCCTTACGAAAGTTATAAGGGGTCTCCAATTTCTCAGGGGGAATTCCAGCACAATCTATGGGGGATAAAAGATGAAGAACTTAGCGGCCGATGGGATTGGGCCAAACTTCGTAAGGATGTGAAAAAACACGGGGTGCGTAACTCACTCCTGGTGGCACCTATGCCAACTGCATCCACCTCGCAGATCCTGGGCAATAACGAGGCCTTCGAACCCTATACATCCAATATCTACACCCGAAGAGTACTGTCTGGTGAGTTCATTGTAGTGAATAAGCACCTGTTGGAGGACCTGGTAAACCTTGGATTGTGGAACGACGACCTGAAGGAAGAGATCATGCGAGCCAATGGTTCTATACAAGATGTGGACGTGATCCCTCAGGAGTTAAAAGAGTTGTATAAGACAGTTTGGGAATTGAGTATGAAGGATATTATCGATATGTCCCGTCACAGAGGATACTTTATCGATCAGTCGCAATCGCTCAATCTCTTTATGGAAAATGCCAATTTTGCCAAGCTAACCTCCATGCATTTCTATGCCTGGAAAAGTGGCCTGAAAACAGGTATGTACTATCTGCGTACTAAGAGTGCCGTAGATGCAATTAAATTTACTTTAAAAAGTGAAACTAAAAAAGAACCGGTTGCTGCCGTTGCGGAAACCAGTGTGGATGCTACTTCGGCAGTATCCAATAAACCACTCACTCCTCAGGAATTACGTGAAATGCTAGCCAAATCGCGCGATGCAGAAGACGATGACTGTTTGATGTGTGGTTCTTAATTTAAGTGTTATTAATTATGAAAAAGGAGGGCGTATGCCCTCCTTTTTTTATACTTTCAATTATATTAGCTTTTTACTTTATCATGGACGAATTAATTAGCCGGCCCGAGGAGGTGTTGCAATGTTCCCAGTGCCAAACACCCATATCCTCCGATCATAAATTTTGTGTGAATTGTGGATTTCCGGAAAGAGGCTCGGACAGGGAAAAGTCTGGTTTTCATGCAAACCGGGTCCTAAACGCTCGAAGGAGCCAGATGGCTAAAAAAGAGATCAAGTCCGGGCGAAACAGCTTATTGATCATCGCAGGACTCTCCTTCCTGTTCGGGATAGGTTATTTCTTTTTACATGATGACACGGCAACCCTCATAGCTTCTGGGATACTCACAATAGTATATCTTGGCCTGGCCTACTGGTCCCAGCAAAGACCACTTATAGCGCTGGTTCTTGGCTTACTTGTGTATTTAACAACTATCGTAATAAATGCCATCGTAGATCCGGAAACCATTTACAAAGGGATTATTGTGAAAGTACTTATTATTGTCTTCCTCAGTAAAGGAATTAATTCGGCTTTACAGCTAAGAAAAACTCAGATTTGATCCATGATCTATTGTTCCCAATGTAATTCCTTGCTGGGGCCAACCGATGTCTATTGCGGTAACTGCGGAGCCAAGCGTATACAGAATACCTTAAAAAAGGAAAAGGAAAGTGTTCGACAGGTAATTATATTCTATGTTACATTTTTGGTATATGCCATAGTGTCTTTCGTGATCTATCTTGAAAATGATTCCTTGATTACCGAGATCGTGCTGGAATCTGTTTTCGTCCTGCTTACTGTTATGTTTAGTTTAATGGATTTCAAAAGAATAACGAAATTGTATTCTGTGCGTTATGTCAATTGGAAGAATCTGGCATTTTCCATTCTATTCCCATTATGTACAGCAGTAATTGTGTATTACGGCATAGAATGGGTGAATAGATTACTGGGAGAGGAAAGCTATAATATGTTCTACGATTATGCGATGTACGAAAATTCCTTTCTATGGGCTTTTATTTTTGTAGCCATCATTGCCCCGGTCTTCGAAGAACTGGCCTTCAGGGGTTATTTGTTCAACCAATTACTCAATGTCACCAACTCGCGTGTAACTATAATTGCTACCGCTTTTATCTTTGCCCTGGTACATTTTTCTTTTATTTCTATTCTCTGGATCTTTCCCTTCGGAATTGTATTAGGATTTTTACGCTATAAATACCGAACCCTATGGCTGGGAATGATCGTTCACTTCATCCATAATTTCCTTGTATTACTACTTGAATATTATTATTACATGAACGACCCATTGCTAGAGCTTCTGAATAATAGTTAATTTTATTTACCGTGATTTAAAAACCAGCCCAAGGTATTTAAGCCGTGGTTGCTACTTTTTCTATCCGGTTTTTTTAGATGAGTTATATCATTTTCCAGAATTAGAGAATTAGTACTTTTATTCTGTTGGCAAAAACTTTTTATGAATTACGGATATACCGAATTGTTGCAGTTATTTGGGTCGCTGGGTTTGTTTCTCTTCGGAATGATGGTGATGAGCGATGCCTTAATGAAGCTCGCAGGAGACAAAATGCGAAGTATCCTGGCAACGATGACCTCGAACAGGTTCTTTGGTATACTTACGGGATTCTTTATAACATCGGTTATCCAGTCTTCATCGGCTACCACCCTTATGGTGGTTAGCTTCGCCAATGCCTCCCTTCTCACCTTAACCGAGTCTATTAGTGTGATCATGGGGGCCAATATTGGTACTACCATCACTGCCTGGCTCATCACCATCCTTGGTTTTAAAGTAAGTATGAGCGCTATTGCATTGCCCCTGGTGGGATTTGGATTTGCTTTTACGTTTGCGAAGAAGGAGAACATTAAGAACTGGGGAATCTTTATCATTGGATTTGCTGTTTTATTTATTGGACTGCAGTTCTTAAAGGATGCCGTACCTAATATTAATGATAATCCCGAAATGCTCGAGTTTCTAACCAGGTATACCGATCTTGGATTCTGGTCTGTGCTCATCTTCTTGTTTATTGGTACTTTACTTACGGTAATTATTCAATCTTCTAGTGCCACGATGGCTCTCACTCTTATCATGACAGCAGAAGGATGGATCCCTTTCGAGCTAGCTGCTGCAATGGTCCTGGGTGAAAATATTGGAACCACTATTACGGCAAATATTGCGGCCATAGTGGCTAATTTTCACGCAAAACGAACGGCCCGGGCACACCTGCTCTTTAATATAATTGGAGTTGTTTGGGTATTGTTACTTTTTTATCCTTTCTTAAAAATGGTGAGCTGGATTGCACAATGGACAGGCTCCGACTCTCCTTACTTAAGTGCTGCTGCCATTCCCGTGGCAATCTCATTGTTCCATACCATTTTTAATATAAGTAATACCCTATTGTTGGTCTGGTTTGTAAATCCGATTGCTCGTTTGGTTGAACGATTGGTGCCAAAAAGGGAGATGCCGAAAAAAGAGATAGACGAACCCAAGTTTCTTGAAAAACGGGTGTTGAAATATCCCGAAACTCTTATTATTTCCCTGGAAAAGGAATCGAAATTCCTGTTTAAAAACGCAATTTTTGAAATTGTGGCGCATTCGCTGAATATTCATCGTGCCGATATTAAATCGGATGAAAAGATCAAGAAGATCCTGAAGCGATCTACCGAGGATATGCACACCGATGTCCATGAATTGTATCACACCAAGGTAAAAAAGATCTACGGAGAGATTATACGATATGCGTCGCTGGCCCAAAGTAATTTCAAACTTACCGAGGCCCAGAACAGGCATATTTCCGAAATTAAACTCGCCAATAGAAAGATGGTAGAGATCCTTCGAAATATGAGAGAACTGGCACCAAATGTGGCGTTGTACCTCGATTCGGATAATGAATATGTTAGGAAAGAATACAACAAGTTGCGTAAAAAAATTGCCAAAGTACTTCGTATAATCTATCACTTCAGAAAAGAAAAAGATAAAGATATCTACCATCAAAAGCTAATGAAGTTACGCGACGAGGCCAGGGAAGAGATTCACAATATGAGTGATTCAATAGAACGGCTTATACGCGAAGGCCTTATTACGGTAGATATGGGTTCTTCATTGGTAAACGACAGGGACAATGTGAACGACACCATAAAGAAATTAATTACCATCGCCGATCTGCTGTATGGGGAACAAGATCCGTTATTCGAAAACCACAAATAAAAAACCCCGGATGAGCCGGGGTTTAATACAATTTATTTCGGATTAATTAACCTTTATAGCTCTTATAATATTCTTCCATCAGGTTCATCAATGCTGTCACCAGGTCTTTAGTTTCCAATAGAAGGCTAAAATACAAAGTAGTGTTCTTTGGACTCGATTCTTCTGTTCTGGTTCTGGTGATCTGTGTTTCGATCATTGCATTTATATCGCTAAACGCCCGTTCCTTTCTAATGAGAATGTCCTCTAATTTTTCGAACTCACGGTTTTTGAATATAGATTCTATATCCTTCAACAGATGTTCGAAAGACGAATCTATTTTCTGAAGGTCCTTTATCTGGTTAAAACGCAAGGTCTTGTGATTATTACGCACGTGTTTGTGACTTACTTTCGCGATATATTCAAGCGATTGCGCCACATCGGTTAGATAGCCAAGGACCATGATGTAGAAATTACTACCCCGAACACTAGTTTCATCAAGGTTTTTAATGAAGTAGAAGATATTATTTCGTAGCTCATCTACTTCTTCCGATAGCTTCTCGACCCGCAACCTGTTTTTCTTAAGCTTTGTAGCATCTTCTTTGGCGAGATTGGCAATAATCGATGAATAGATCTTGTTTGTTCTCGATGCCGTCTTAGCAATATTATCGGCACTTTCTTCAATAATTCCCTGAACCGTACTACTTTCGGCCTTTTTCAATTCATCGGGTGAAGTGATTGCACTCGATTTGTTTTTGTGAGAAAGGTAATTTCTTATTAATAATAGTATGGCCAGGAATAATAGTACAGCGATCATAGGAGCCGGGGCCAGATAAATGAGGTAAGCCAATGTTCCGGCTGCTACGAAGGCGCTAAATGCGGTAAAGAACCATCCGCCTATCACATTTAGAACTCCTGCAACTCTGTAAACTGCACTTTCTCTTCCCCATGCCCTGTCGGCCAGCGACGTACCCATAGCCACCATAAAAGTTACGTAGGTTGTAGACAGTGGTAATTTCATAGAGGTGGCGATCGAAATTAATACACCCGCAACCATAAGGTTTACCGATGCACGAATCTGGTCGAAAGCAGGGAGTTCGTAGTTTTTATGTTTCGGTAAAGTAACCACTGGTTTTTCGAAACTGGCATTAATTTTTTCCTGAGTTGAATTAGGAATGGCAGCACCTAGCATGGATGCCAATTTAGTACTACCTTTTACAACGGCTCGGGATAACATATTTGGCCTGAATTTCTCTTTAGTTTCATCTTGTGTTGCAAGTCCTATCTCAGTATCCGCGACCGTACGAGCTTTCTTTGAGAACCATAAGGTTACAACCATTACACCACCGGCTATAAACAATAACAGGGGTTCTGCGGGTACTTTTTTGTCCAGTACTTCCATCGAAAATGCCGTGGCCTCAACACCCGATGCGGCCCACGCTTCGTATGAGTGATAGGCTGCCATGGGCACCCCGATAAAGTTTACCAGGTCGTTTCCTGAGAATGCCAAAGCCAATCCGAAGGTACCCACAGCGATCACGATAATGAGGATATTCTTTTTCAGCACTCTCATGTAAAGTAATGAGAGTAATGTCCAAAGGATGAAACTACCGGCTATGATGAACCATTCATTTCCTTCGATATATCCCTTCATATCATCGTAATACGGCGTACCCTTAAGTCCTTTCATGAAGATGAAATACGTTATGGCAGTAAGGGCAATCCCGCCAAAGAGGGCTCCGAAATTCTTTATTTTACGCTCGTAATGAAAGGTGAAGATTAAGCGGGAAATATATTGTACAAAAGCACCTACCGAAAAGGCAATAACCACAGAGAGAAGTATCCCCGAGATGATCTCTATGGCCTTTTCTGTGTTAATATAATTAAATAGATCTCCAAAAACAGCGGTCTCAGAATTACTGATCTTTATTAAAGACATTACAACAGCGGCTCCCAATAATTCGAAAACGATAGAAACGGTTGTTGAGGTTGGTAATCCCAAAGTGTTGAAAAAGTCCAGGAGCAAAATGTCGGTGATCATCACGGCCATGAAAATGATCATGATCTCGTTAAAATAGAATTCCCCGGGTACAAAGATCCCTTTACGGGCTACCTCCATAAGTCCGCTGGATGAGATAGCACCAATAAATATCCCAAGGCTGGCAATTACCATTATAGCCTTAAATGGGATTGCCTTGGATCCTATCGCCGAATTCAGGAAATTGATAGCATCGTTACTTACTCCCACTACCAGATCGGCGATTGCCAGAACTGCAAGAGCAACTATCATTAATAAATAAAGATTATCCATATTCGTTTTTATTAAAACGCAACAAATGTCTTAATTAAATCAGGTACACTTGTTACTAAATTGTTATCTCTTTCGGGTTCTATAGATGTACGTCGAATCCTATTCTGAACTCCAAAAAATCTGCATTCCCTCCGGCGGTACCGTAGGTGAAATCAGACTGAACTTTAAGCTTGTGTCCAACCACATATCTAGACACGCCTAATGTATATTGTTCTTCCATTGCCCGTCCTGTTATCGCATCGTAATCTGCGGTAGAGAACCTGGCTGCAATCTCGTAATTATTTTCGAATAAGTAGGCCGCCTGTAGATTTATCGAATTTCCTATTAGAACTACATCGCCGGTTGGAAGTCCGTCACTATCCACAGCTGGTGAACCATTTGCTTCTACTGCCACAGGATTATCCGCATCCCGATTGGCATATTCTCCCATAAAGCTAAACCCTTTATACTTGAACATTGCATCCACAAAGATGGTAGATTGATCTGTTTCATATAGAGATCCATCACTTAAGAACATATAACTACCCAGGTTACTCCTGGTTTTAACGGCATCCTGGTTATAATCGTAAGTAGCACCTACCATTAACTTGGGAGTGGGTTCCCGTTTCAAATCACTTTGCGAATAGTCTCCTCCCGATTTAAACCAGCCAAAGGGCAGGAGTTCCAGCCTGGCTGTATATTGTAAACCTCCTTCATTGCCCTGGGTAACATTTCGGCCTTCCCCTTGTGAAACAGCAATTTTTTCACGTATAAAAAAGTCACCTCCAAGGTTGGTATGATGACGCAACTGAATTCCGGCATCACGATCAATATTAAAACGACTGTTTAGGATGGAGCGATCAATAAATTGCAGGTTACCGGAAGAAACTACTCGTTCTACGTTCCCCGGCAATTTGGTTTGTCCCGCCCATAATTCGAAATTCTCGTAAAAGTTCCATTTGATTACCGCGTCCAGAATATAACGAGGTGTGTTTCGGTTAAACTGGTTTGCACCGCTAATGTCACGGTTGGACAAACCAAGTTCAATTTTATACTTTATCGTGGGATTGAATACAAATCCGTCGAACTTCAATCGAGCTCTTCTAACCAGAAAGTTTTGTTCTGCACTGCCGTAATTGTCACCGTCATGTTGCCAATCTGCCATATAGCGTACCTGAAATCTTGGGGCAAATTTTACGCTAAAGGAACTGTCTTTCGCAACAAAATTGATCATCCCTTTACCAAAAGATGTGTCACTTATTTCCTGAGCATTTGTAGTGCCCAAAAGAAATAAGGCGACCACGAGTAAAAGATAAGGGTGTTTCATGAAAATCGTTCTAAGTTTTTGTCGCTGCAAAGAACCAACCTCAATGTTAAGTTAATGTTTCCTAAATATTAACTTTAAACCCATAAAATAGAAATTATTAACACTATGGAAATGAAAAGGCCACTTACAAGTAAGCGGCCTCCCATCTTAGAAATCTAGTCGACAAAAACTTAACGATTTTCAAAAGATGTATTTGTCCATTCAAGACGATGCAAATTAACACTTGGGGTGTAGTTTTACCATCATCGTAACATTAAAAAAACATTAAGAAATATATCATTTGTTCACTTTTCAATGTTAAATTTTAAATTATAAAACATTGTAAAACAGGGTAATAGAATTATAATGTTAAGTTAACGTTACGAAAACCTTTCATAATTGTTACTTCTTTTCTATCTTTGATATGGTCGACAATTAAAACCTATATACTATGAAAAATTTAATCACCTTACTGGTAATTGTCATGGCCGCAAATATTTCATTTGCGCAAGAATGCAAAAAGACGTGCAAAAAAGATTCCTATGTTTTAAACGACAACCTGATTGAAGCTACCTTGTTTCACGATAATGGTGTAATTGCTCAAAAGGGTTATTATACTCAGGAAAATAAGTTGCATGGAAATTGGACTAGCTACGATATCAACGGCAATAAAACCGCCGAAGCTGAGTATTTTAATGGAGAAAAAACCGGAACTTGGTATTTCTACCAAGGCGACAAGATTAGGGAAGTAACTTATCGCAATTCAAAAATTGCTAAAGTAAAAACCTGGTCTGCAGATGATACTCGAGTTGTATCCTTTAGATAATACTTCTATTCCTATAAAAAATATAAGCCCTGTTCTAAAAAATAAGAACAGGGCTTTTTATTGGCCAAATTTTACAATATCACTTAAAAGTTTATACTGTATCCAAGACTAATTCGCTGACCGGGATTCCATTTGGAGAATAGTTGGTCTTGAGCCCCAAAAGACTCGTAAACACTCTCGATATCATCATCCAGAATATTGTCGAAACGAAGACTAATTCTCTGGTCTTTGTCATTTCCAAATGATTTAGACAGGTTGAGTTTTACATTATGATAGGGTAAAGTGAAGACATTGGGGATGTCTTCACTACCAACAATTTGTAAAGTTTTACCCTGGGCATTATAGAATAATCCCGCTTGCCAACCGTGGTCCTCATCATCGAAATTTATCCCAAGGTTGATGAGATAAGGTGATTGTCCTTGTAACTGTCTGTTATCGTCCAGTGTTTCGCCCACTCTAAGGTTATCGAGTCTGCTCGCACGTTCATCCTCACTATATTCTTGCTGAGATTCGATCACCGATAGGTTTGCGTTCAGGCTAAAGTTGTCCAATCCGTGAATAAAACCCAGATTCTTCCTCAACTCTAATTCACCTCCAAACACAGTTGCATCACCGAGATTAAGGGGAGTAAATTGACCAGTCGCACCGCGAATGAATGAAAGTTCAATAGGATCTGTGAACGATTTATAAAATCCACTAATGGCGAAGAAATCTCCCTCCTCACCGTACTTCTCGAATCTGAGATCCAGATTGTCTATGTAGGTAGGTTGCAGTTCGATATTCCCGATAAAGAACGAACTACTAATGGGATCGAATATTTCGGCCAGAGACGCTTCTTTAAACGAAGGTCTTGCTGTGGTTCTCGAATAGGATGTTCGAATCTTCATGTCTTCATCCTCGTTCAGATTAAATATTAAATTTGCTGAAGGAAAGAAATCTGCTTTATCCAGGATGGTGGCATTATCAAAAATATCCCCCGATTGATTTCTCCCGGTATATATAAGATCGAATTTTTCGAATCGAACGCCCAAAATCGCATTGAACCAGCTGTTTACTTTAAATTCTTCAGAAAGATATCCCGCTGCCACTGTGATCTCCGAATCGAAGGTGTCTGAAATATTAGAGTCTCGTCTTACAAAGGTACCGCTATTGGTATCTGCATCGAAAATATTTTCGTCTGCCAAAACCTGGTTTGGATCCCCGCCATAAGCATTGGATGGGACGTTAAGTATTGGAAAAGCAAATTGATCGATGGCAAATTCACGCTGTTTATAGGTGTAAGCTCCCCCAAATTTAACCTTGGCATCATAGCCAAATAATTTGTGTTTTTTATCGATTCCAAGTTTACCGGCAAGATTAATTTCCTGCAGATTCCTGTAGAATCGGGAAGCATCGCCAGATTCTGATGGTTCGATCGAGTATACTTCTTCCCCAGTTTCAGGATCAATAAATACCCTGAAAGGTGTTACCCGGAAATCCTTGTCATCAATTATGGCAAGAGTAGGGGATAGCTTCCATTCTATGGTCCAGTCTGCATCCTCACCAAGCGAATGTTTTCCACTTAACAAGGCGTTTGTAATAGACCGTTGCGTATAGATAAGGTTATCTTTTTTTATCTCGTTGGAGTTATTTACCTGATTAACCTGCCTGAAAATGGATGCTTCAGATTCTCCATTCTGAATATGCAAAATGTTTAATCGATATTTAGAATTATCGGTTTTATAGGAGAGTCCGGCCAGTCCGCTAATAAGTACATTATTGTTACCTACTTCCCCCGTCTGCGTTCGATCGGGGCGTAATTCGAAAACCGAAGGATCCTGATCATCCAATCTCCAAACTTGCCCATCGATATACTCATCGTAATATTGGGTTTCATTTCGGTATGAAATTGATGCTAAAAAGCCTAATCTGTTATCGCCAATGGCATATTGATTGCCGGCGGTGGCAGAAAAATTCATATCCATCAAGCTCTTCTCACGCTGAGCGGCCAGGTTTTGTTCAAATCTGCGGGTTAGGATCTCAACAACTTCCCCGTTTTGTTGGGGAAGTGGGATCTCCTGTGCCGTGGGGATGGGATTATCTCTTAAACCATCATCAAAACCCAGAAAATCTGTTTTACTGCGTTGGTCTGCCAGGTAGTTATCCTTGAAGTGAAAATCTGAATTATACCCTAATCCCAGCGAAAGGCTATACTGGGCGCCTGCCGGAATATCTTTAGTTACAATATCTACCACCCCCCCGGTAAAATCGGCGGGCTGATCTGCAGTTGCAGATTTTATTACGATTATATTTTCAAGGATACGGGTAGGAAAGATATCAAGCTGCAATGTATTTCTGTCTGGATCAAGCCCGGGAACATCAACTCCGTTCAAGATTGATTTTGTGTATCGATCGCCCAGACCTCTCACATAAACAAACTTTCCGCCCTGTACAGAAACACCGGGAACGTTTTTAACTGCACTTGCAATATCGTTAGCGCCCGTCTTCTGCATGGTTTCAATAGATAGTCCGTCAAGAAGGTTCACCGAATTTTTTTGGAAACTGAGAACGGCGGATTCTGTATTGTTCCTGGCTGTAGTCCGAATCACTACTTCATCAAGCTGGCCCACATTTAGGGTTACATTTATCGTACTATTCTTGCCAGATTCTACAACAATATCACTTATTTCTTTGGTTTGATAGCCTACGAAAGAGTAAACAAGGGTATATGTACCCACAGCAAGTTCCAGCGAATAAACTCCGTCGAAGTCGGTGGTGGTACCATTGGTAGTATTTTTAACGATCACATTAGCAAAGGCGAGTACATCATTAAATTCACCATCTATCACTTTACCACTTACGGTTCCTGTTTGTCCCATTACATAGAATGACGTGAAACCTAATATTAATGCTAGTATTAACTTTTTCATTTATTATTATCTATTGAAAATTGTAAAACAATTGCTCGCCTTAAGGATAAAGCGAGCAATTGGACGTCTCTAGAGAGACACTTATGATATTTATAATTATAGGGCACCTCTTGAGGCTGCGTATGTCCATGAGAACGCACTCATAGTAGCTCCGCCACTATTACCCGTCGAGCTCCAGGCAGCAGCTCGCTCGGTAAAATCTGGGTTAACGATGATCTTGTTCTCACCTTCACCTGTATTTTCAACAAAAATTGCGTTGGCTGGATCAACATCTGTTACCCAGTTCTCAAAAGAAAGTTTTCCATCAATGAAATTCTGAGCTACACCATTATTATCCAACTCAACATCAGATTCAGATTTGAAATTACGTGCAAGCACATTCTTGGTAACACCCATAGCTCCATCGCGATAATCTGCATACTCTCCGTTTTCGGTATTAGAGTTTCCTATTAACGTAAGATTAGTGATTGTGAACATTCCTTCGAGTGAGCCTTCAGGACCATCGATCTCCAGGGCGTGATCCGAAATATCTCCAAGTGCTACTACGGCATTGTCTATGGTTCCGGAGTAGGCCTGATCGATATCCAGCCCATCATCTCCCTGTGCCCAAACTAAGAGGTTGTTAGCATTTACGGATCCACCAAAGAACTCTATTCCATCATCTACGTTTCCAACAACTTCTATGTTAGAGATTGAGGTCCCTGTTCCTACACCTCCCAGGGTAAGTCCGTTAATTTCATTTCCTTCTCCTATTAATGCACCTCCATGACGTATAGAGATATAAGCCAGAGATCCGGAATTGTCGGTATCGTCGTTTCCACCATATCTTCCGTTTATATCGGAAGCAGGGATCCCTTCAATCTGGGCCTCGGTAGCATTACCATCTAAAGAAACTTTAGCATTTCCCAATACAAGTAAGCCTCCCCATAGTCCTCTGTCGTTCTCATCCAGATTAGATCCGGAAATTTGTCCGATGGCGATATTGTCTGCTATTGAAGTGAAAATTATAGGTGCGCTAGCTGTTCCTACAGCATTGATCTTTGCCCCTCTTGCAATAATAAGGGTAGAAGCATTGGCTCCTGTTCCTGCAAAGGCCTTAATAATTGTTCCCGGTTCGATAGTAAGTGTGGCGCCATTTGTAACAGTTACACGTCCTTCTAGCTCCCAGATCACATCACTGGTGAGGGTCATATCACTAGTAATCTGGCCAACTAGACGTACGTCTACGGCGGGAGTTCCGGTATCATCTGTAGGAATAATTGCTCCTCCGTCATCCGAACTACAACTTGCAGCAACAACTGCGAATGCTATAGCTATAAATGGTAAATAAAATTTTTTCATGTTTGAATTAGTTTAAAAGTGTTTATTTATTTTTTTGATTGCTTTATTCTAATTATTTCCATGGCAAAGAAAGGGCGGTAATGTAAAGTCGATGTTAGCTATACATTACTAATTCGTGATAAGAAAGTTATCCTAATGTTAATTATCAATTGAATAAGCGTGATGCCAAAAGGGAACAAAAATGTTATCTTGCAGCCACTAAAACTTCAACAATATGATGCAGTGGGAATCCTTGCTTTCCCTTAGAAAGCAAGGGGATACGAAAAAACGGATTCGCAAGGAGGAAGACCAAACCAGGAGTGGCTTTGAAGTAGATTTCGACCGTATAATATTCTCTTCTGCCTTTAGAAGTCTGCAGGATAAAACACAGGTGATTCCTCTTTCGAAAACCTCCTTCGTACATACGCGGTTAACGCATAGTCTGGAAGTGTCGGTTGTTGGGAGATCTCTGGGTAGACAGGTAGGTAGTGCGATCATAGAGAAGCATCCTTATTTACAAAAAGTTCATGGATACGAGATCAATGACTTTGGTGCTATTGTAGCAGCTGCGTCCCTGGCTCATGATATTGGCAATCCGCCTTTTGGCCATAGTGGCGAGAAGGCTATCGGCAACTATTTTAAAAACGGAAACGGCAAGCGATTCCGAGATCAGCTTTCGGAAAAAGAATACCAGGACCTAATCGATTTTGAAGGCAATGCGAACGGATTTAAAATACTCACCGAATCCAAAAACGGGGTTCAGGGCGGATTACGCCTTACCTATGCCACATTAGGGGCTTTTATGAAATATCCCAAGGAATCCCTTCCGAAGAAACCCACTGCCCATATAGCCGATAAGAAGTTTGGGGTGTTTCAAACAGATACTTCATTTTTCAAAGAGGTAGCCAAAAATCTGGGGCTGCTCAACAGGGCTAAAGGCGATAATTTGTCCTTTGCCAGGCATCCATTGGCATTCCTGGTGGAAGCCGCCGATGATATCTGTTATACTATCATTGATTTTGAGGATGGGATCAACCTGGGCTGGATCGCCGAAGAGACGGCTCTCGAATATCTTATCAACCTGGTTAAGGACAGGATCAATACTGCAAATTATTCGGCGCTAACACAAACTAAAGATCGGCTGGCCTATTTAAGGTCCCTGGCTATTGGGACTCTTATTTCCGAAGCAGTCGAAGTATTCATCGAAAATGAAGAATCCATACTATCGGGGACGTTTCAGGATTCCTTAATGGATCGAAGTAAATATAAAGCGCAGATCGACGACATTATTGACGAAAGTATTACGAAGATCTATCGGAGTCAGGAAGTGACAGATAAAGAAATAGCAGGGTATAATATCTTAACTACTTTGCTGGACAGTTTCACTACGGCTTGTGAAAATCATTACCGGGGGAAGGCCACTCATTTTGATGCATTACTGTTGAAGAGTCTAGATAGTCCGTTACCAGAAGAGGCTTCGGTCTATGAATATACTATGTTCTGTTGTTGTTTTATTTCCATGCTTACCGATGGAAACGCCTTACAGTTATTTAAGAAGATAAAGGGAGATCTTTAAAGCAGAGAAATTATCACTTCTTTGATCTTTTCGGGAGATAATCCTGCCTGATCCTGTAATTGCTCTACACTGCCATGTTCGGGGAAGTAGTCTCCTATACCAATGATCTTTAAGGGGTTTTTATAGTTGTTTTCTGAAGCGAATTCGGCAATAGCCCCGCCAAAACCTCCTTTTGCCACCCCATCTTCAACAGTTACGATCTTATTATACTGCCGAAACACCTGATGAAGAAGATCGTGATCCAGGGGTTTCACAAATCTGAGATCGTAATGTCCTAACTGTTCCTTTTCTACAATGGCGTTAATAGCCTCAGTTACGTTATACGCCATATTACCTACCGAAAGTACCGCAATTTCAGACCCCGACTTTAACTTTCTTCCTTCTCCTATTTTTATTTCTGAAAATGATTTTTCCCAATCCACTATATGTCCTCTGCCACGAGGATAACGTATTGCGATGGGATGCTCCAACTTCTTTTGAACCGTAAAAAGCATATTTCTAAGTTCAATTTCGTTAGAAGGAGCGGCGATGATCAAATTGGGAATGCATCGTAAATAAGGAAGGTCGAAGATACCGTGGTGCGTTGCCCCATCTTCTCCAACGATACCCGCTCTATCCAGGCAGAAGATAACCGGCAGGTCCTGTAGGCATACATCATGGATCAATTGGTCGTAAGCACGCTGCAGAAAGGTGGAATAAATATTACAGTACACCACCATACCCTGAGTGGCGAGGCCGGCAGCGAAGGTAACGGCATGCTGTTCTGCGATCCCCACATCGAATGCTCGATCTGGATAAACGTCCATCATATACTTTAGAGAACTTCCGGTGGGCATGGCAGGAGTTATCCCAACGATCTTCTCGTTTTGGGCCGCCAGTTCTACAATCGTCTTCCCAAATACATCCTGATATTTTGGGGGAAGATGAGCTGTTTCCTTTTTTACCAAATTCCCGGTTTCGGCATCGAACTTACCCGGAGCGTGATATTTTACCTGGTCTTCTTCGGCTTGTCTCAGCCCTTTCCCTTTTTTCGTGATGATGTGCAGCAGCTTTGGGCCGTCTACTTGTTGTAGTTTTTTTAGTTCGGAAATAAGCACGTCTATATCATGACCGTCTATGGGCCCCGAATATTTAAAATTGAGAGCCTCGAATATATTATCGGTTTCCGGTGCATTATCCAGGGTAACCCTGGTTAGATAATCTTTTAAAGAACCTACACTAGGGTCTATACCAATGGCATTATCGTTGAGAATTACCAGTAAGTTTGTGTTGGTAACGCCGGCATGGTTTAGTGCCTCGAAGGCCATCCCGCTGGCTATGGAAGCGTCGCCTACCACGGCAATATGCTGCCTGCCGGCAGCAGCTGTCAATTGCGATGCAATTGCCATTCCCAGCGTAGCGGAAATTGCCGTGGAGCTATGTCCCGTTCCAAAGGTGTCGTACTCGCTTTCATCTCGTTTAGGAAATCCACAAATCCCACCCATTTGCCGGTTGGTGTGAAAGTTATCTCTGCGTCCGGTTAAGATCTTATGGCCGTAAGCCTGATGTCCTACATCCCAAACCAAAATATCATCTGGCGTGTTGAAGACGTAATGAAGGGCAATGGTTAGTTCCACTACCCCTAAACTGGCTCCCAGATGGCCTTCCTTGGTCGCAACTATATTAATGATGAATTCACGTAACTCTGCGGCTAAATGTGGTAGATCCTGCTGCCTGATTTTCCTCAGGTCGGCAGGAAATTGAATGCTATTTAAAAGGCTTTTGGACACAGGGCAAAGATACATTATGAAATTGTACTTTTACCGAAGCCATTACCAATAAAATAATGAAACCACTGGACGATACTTATTTCATGAAAAAAGCCCTGCAGGAGGCCGAGGCTGCACTAGAGAAGGGAGAAATACCCATTGGAGCTGTTGTAGTTATTAAGGACAGGATCATTGCCAGGGCCCATAATCTCACCGAAACCTTGAATGATGTTACGGCACATGCCGAGATGCAGGCCATTACGGCGGCAGCTAATTTTCTGGGAGGAAAATACCTGAAGGATTGCACGCTGTATGTCACTATTGAACCTTGCCAGATGTGTGCAGGTGCTTTGTACTGGAGTCAGATCTCCAGGGTAGTGTACGGCGCAAGGGATGAACAACGGGGCTGTATCAATATGAAAACAAAGCTTCACCCTAAAACGGTTTTGACAGGAGGAATACTTGAAAAGGAAGCATCGGAAATTCTTAAAAGATTCTTTATTGAAAAGCGTAATCTGAATTAGTAAATAATAGGTAAAAAAAATCCTCCGAAGTATAAACCGCGGAGGATGGAATGTAGTTAATTACGCTATATCTTAGTCATGAATTACACGCACTTGTGCGGCAACCATTCCTTTTCGTCCTTCTTCTTCTACGTACTCTACTTTGTCGCCTTCATTTAGCGCCTCACCGTTGAGACCTGTAACGTGAACAAAGATGTCCTTACCGGTTTCATCGTTGGTAATAAAGCCGTAGCCTTTTGATTCGTTAAAAAACTTTACTGTACCTTCCATTGTAATAAAAAAATAAATTAATAATGCGATAAAGGTACAAGATTATTCAAGTGGTAGGATATGAAATTGTAACTATTTTGCAAAAACGGCCTGATTTACAGTTTTTTCCTACGACCTTCTTCACGCATTTTGTCGATGTTCTCTTTGGTAAGCATATAGTCCTTGAAACTTCTTTTATTCCATCTGAAGTAAATGAACAATGGTATCAAAACAAAGAAAATAACTACAACCGAGATCCCTATGATCAGGTTTCCTGTAGCTTCATTGTCTGGCTTTATATAAAACCCGGTGGCCGTTCCGCCAATAACCGCGATTAGGAGTATAATTAGTACGTATTTCATTTATTTTTCGGCATAATCTATTAGTTTTCGTCTGTAAGCAGTAAGTAATTTCGATTTTGAAATAAACCCACAATAGATTCCATTGGATAGCACCGGAAGGTTCCAGGAACCGGTATCCTGAAATTTTTTCATCACCTCGGTCGTTTTATCCCGGTCCAGCTGAATAATGGCAGGAGGATTTTTCATCAGATCTTCTGCTTTTAATTCGTCATACAAACTTTGATCGAACATTACGGGCCGCAGATCGTCCAGAAGAATAATTCCTTCCAGAGTTTTGTTTTCCTTGTTTACAACAGGGAAAATATTACGCTTAGACTTCACAACTGCCTGGTGAACGATCTCACCCAGTGTCATTTCCGGTTCAAGGATAACGAAATTCTTTTCCACTATATTTTCCAGATTCAGCAGGGTAAGCACCGCATGATCCTTATTGTGTGTTATCAATTCTCCTTTTCTCCCTAATTCCATTGCATAGACCGAATGTGGCGAGAAGTACTTAGTGATCGTAAACGATATTGCGGCTGTGATCATAAGCGGGATGATTAACTCATAACCGGCGGTTACTTCTGCAATGAGGAAGATTGCGGTTAATGGGGCATGCAACACTCCAGCCATTAGACCGGTCATACCAACCAAGGTAAAATTACTTTCCGATACAGGATTTGTTAGTATTTGGGTGGCATTTATGATCTTGGCAGTACAGAATCCCATTATGCTTCCCATAAACAGGGTTGGTGAAAATATTCCACCAACTCCTCCGGCTCCAAAGGTTAGTGAACTCGCTATCACTTTAAAGACCACCAGCCCAACCAACAGTGAAATAAGTATCCATGGGTTTGCTATATCGAGATGAAAGATATTGTTCTTTAAGACGGGATCTGTGTTCCCATTTACCAGGGCGTTTATCATGTCGAACCCCTCTCCGTACAGCGGTGGTATGAAATACACCAGGATACCAATTCCCAGCCCGCCAATTATGAGACGTTTAAGAGGGGATGCGAACTTGTCGAAAAACTTCTGAATTCGTTCGAAGGTAATAGTAAAATATATGGAAACAAACCCTGCTACCACACCTAGCAGTGCGTATACCGGTAGGTCCGACAACGTAAATTTATCCGTGATACTGAAGGGTAGGATAATATCATTTCCGAAGAAAAAATAAGAAGTGATCACGGCCGATACAGATGCAAGTAACAATGGAATAAGCGACACCAGGGTGAGATCGAGGCTAAAAACTTCTACAGCAAAAATGATGGCTGCAATAGGTGCTTTAAAGATAGACGACATGGCGCCGGCAGCCGCACAACCAATTAACAGCGTACGGGTAGACTGGTTCATGTGCAGTAAACGCGATAAATTGGAACTTATAGCCGAACCGGTCGCTACCGTGGGGCCTTCCAGCCCTACAGATCCCCCAAAACCAACCGTAATGGGCGCGAGTAGGAGGCTGGCGTACATTTGAAACGAACTCATAACGCCTTTTTTCTTAGAAATTGCGTGTAAAGTTGCCGGAATGCCCTGTGTAGGGGTGTTTTTCACCAGGTATTTTATAATAAAATAGACAATGGTGAGGCCTAGTAGTGGGAAAATGAAATAAAAAGCAGTTTGATAATCGCGGATCAAAGTGCCTTCGAGTACAGATTGTATAATATGCGTACCGTTCTTAATAACAACAGCGCACATACCAGAGAGAAATCCAACAACGATACTTAGAATATATAGGAATTGCCTGTGCGATATGTGCTTAAGACGCCATATCAGAAAACGAGTTAAGATCGTTCGATTTTGTACAGACATATTGCATCATTGTATAAACCCCGGATTACTTAAATTAAGAGCCGGGTCTCAGAGATTCAATTTAATGTTGAGTTCTTTAAGTTGTGCACTATCCAGTGGTGCCGGAGCGTCGATCATTACATCTCTTCCTGCATTATTCTTTGGGAATGCGATAAAATCCCTTATGGTCTCCTGCCCACCCAGTATGGCTACCAAACGGTCAAGACCAAATGCGATCCCTCCATGCGGTGGAGCACCATACTCAAAGGCTTCCATTAAAAATCCGAATTGTGCTTTCGCCTCTTCAGGGGTAAATCCAAGGTAGTTAAGCATTCTGGACTGTAATTCCTTGTCGTGAATTCGAATCGAACCTCCTCCTATCTCGTTTCCGTTAAGGACCAGGTCGTAAGCATTGGCTTTCACCTCGGCAGGTTTTGTTTTTAATAATTCCAGTTGTTCAGGCTTTGGTGAGGTAAAGGGATGGTGCATAGCGTGAAAACGTTCCGTCTCTTCATCCCATTCCAACAAGGGGAAATCTACCACCCATAGAGGCGCGAATTCGTTAGACTTTCGCAATCCCATGCGTTTTGCCAGTTCCATTCGTAAAGCACTCAACTGTGCCCTGGTTTTATTTTTTTCTCCTGAAAGCACGCAAATTAGGTCTCCGGCTTTGGCTCCGGTAATTTCGGCCCATTTTTGAAGATCGGTTTCATCGTAGAATTTGTCTACTGAAGATTTAAAGCTTCCATCCTCGTTGCATCGCACATATACCATTCCTAAGGCACCTATCTGCGGGCGTTTCACCCAATCGATCAACTTGTCGATATCTTTACGAGAGTACTCATTTCCACCGGGAACAGCTATTCCTACTACCAGTTCGGCCGAATTAAATACATTAAAATCTTTGTGTTGAGCAACTTCATTAAGTTCGCCAAATTCCATTCCGAAGCGAATATCGGGTTTATCGTTTCCATATTTCTGCATGGCCTCGTCGTAGGTCATACGCGGGAAATCACCTATTTCAACTCCATTGATCTCTTTCAGTAAATGCCTGGTAAGGCCCTCAAAAGTATTTAAAATATCTTCCTGCTCAACGAATGCCATTTCGCAGTCGATCTGAGTAAATTCAGGCTGACGGTCTGCTCTCAGGTCCTCGTCGCGGAAACATTTTACAATTTGAAAATACTTATCTAAACCTCCTACCATGAGTAGTTGCTTAAAGGTTTGTGGCGACTGTGGCAGGGCGTAAAACTGGCCTTCGTTCATTCTTGAAGGCACGACGAAGTCGCGAGCACCTTCAGGGGTAGATTTAATAAGGTATGGGGTTTCAACCTCAACAAAATCCTTTTCAGAAAGATAATTTCTTACCGCCATGGTAACTTTATGGCGAAAAACCAGGTTGTTCCTTACCGGTGCTCGTCTTATGTCCAGATATCGGTATTTCATTCGAAGATCTTCCCCTCCATCTGTGTCATTCTCTATGCTGAAAGGAGGCGTAAGTGCCGGATTTAGCACTTTCAGGTTTGAAACCAGGATCTCAATATCCCCTGTTGGCATATTAGGATTCTTGGATTCTCGCTCAATTACCTTACCTGTAACCTGTATCACAAATTCGCGTCCTAAGGTAGAGGCAGCTTCCATTACGGCTTTCGGACTCCGATCTTCGTCGAAGATCAACTGTGTGATACCGTACCGGTCGCGTAGATCGACCCAGATCATAAATCCTTTGTTACGGGACTTCTGTACCCAGCCTGCAAGGGTTACCTCTTTGTTTATATGCTCAGCGCGTAGCTGTCCATTGGTATGCGTTCTGTACATATTTGCACCTTAAAATTTAGTTCGCAAAGGTAAGAAGTTATTGAGTATTGATGTATATAAATGAAAGATTATTGGTTTGATTGTCAATACATTTAAATATATTTATATAATATCCAGATTTAATAATTTATTTTCATGAAAACTTTATTAATTTTGAAAACTTAACAAAAACTTAAACATTATGAAACAAAACAACTTTTACCACAGGATACTCCTGTTTTTTCTCTTTGTTTTTCCATGTTTAGTGTTTGGGCAAAACACTATAACCGGTTCTGTAAGCAGTGAGAGCGGAGATTCCTTACCCTTTGTTAATGTAATTGAGAAAGGGACCAGCAATGGAACTACCACCGATATAGATGGTAATTTCAGTATTGATGTTTCAAGCGTCCCGGTAACATTGGTGTTTTCTTCCCTAGGAATGGAAACTATTGAACAAACTGTTAGTGGCTCACCTGTCAATGTAACTATGGCCGAATCTGCTCAGGCACTTTCGGAAGTGGTGGTGACCGGTCTGGCAACTTCCACAAAACGGTCTAACGCCGCAAACGCAGTATCGTCCATCAGCGCAGGTGAACTTACTGGTATAACCACTCAATCCGGACTGGATGGAGCTTTATATGGGAAATTCAACGGTGCAGAGATTAGAGCGAACTCTGGTGCTCCAGGGGGTGGAATCTCTATGAGACTTCGTGGGGTAACTTCGATTTTCGGAGATCAGCAACCACTATTTATCGTAGATGGTGTCTACGTTGATAACTCTTCTATTGGATTTGGTAATAATATTGTTAGTGAAGCAGCCGGTGGTGGAAATCCATCCACCAATCAGGATGATGCTTCAAACCGTATTGCCGATATAGATCCGGAGGATATTGAGAATGTAGAGATCCTAAAAGGAGCTTCTGCTGCAGCAATATACGGATCGCGAGCGGCCGGTGGTGTTGTTATCATTACTACTAAGCGAGGTAGAAAAGGCGATGCAAAAGTTTCATTTTCTCAAACCCTTGGTTTGCGAAGCCCAACCCAATTACTTGGTTTAAGAGACTGGGATCAAAGTGAAATAGAAGCATTTGGAGGGCCTGCTAACTTCAACCTTAATAACTTAAGGGACTACGAAGCCGAGTTGTTCGATCATACACGTGTTTCTTATACTACACGATTTACAACTTCGGGGGGTGCAAATAAAACCGATTATTTCTTTGGGGCAACTCACAAGAATGAACCGGGACTTGTTGATAATACAGGTTATGTGAAAAGCTCTATTCGATTGAATATCGGTCAGCGATTCAACGATTGGTTAGATCTTTACGTAACCTCAAACTATATAAACTCTAAAGCAGACAGAGGTTTCTTTAACAATGGTAACGCAAACCGTACCATTGGATATGCACTTGCATTTACTTACCCATGGGAAAACTTATCACCAACAGACGGTGTATATCCACAGGGTGGAGCAGGTTCTAACGTTCTTGAGACCGTGGCTATCACAAAGAACCGTGAAGAGATCAACAGGTTTATTGGTAGTGCAACATCGAACCTTAAGATTATCGATGGTGCAGACAACCGATTGAAATTAGTTCTTCAAGGTGGTTTCGACCAGTATACTTTGAGAACTACCAGTATATTCCCAAAGGAACTTTCTTATTTCAGGGATCCTACATCTCTAGGAGGTGTTGCGATTTCGGGAACTACTGTGAACACCAATTTCAACCTTTCTGCATTCCTTGTACATAACCTGGATCTGGATAACGGACTTAGTTTCACAACGCAGTTTGGTAACTTCCTTCAGAATTTCGACCGTAATACGGTGATCACAGTTGCAACCGGGCTTAACGGTTCACAAACCAACCTGGGGCAATCCTCCAATGTTGGTACGCAGCAGATCATTGTTCCACAAAAGGATACCGGGTTCTTCGGTCAGACGGAGATCAACTGGGATGACAAGATCATCGCTACAGGAGGTGTTCGAGGAGATAAGTCGACCAATAACGGAGACTCAAGTAAGACCTATTATTATCCAAAAGGTAACCTTGCCATTAACATTCACAATTTCGATGTGTTTGGTGATAACAGTGTTATTTCTAGCTTAAAGCCCAGAGTTGCATACGGGGAATCAGGAAGATTTTCTGTATTCAACGACCGTTTCACATTAATGAACGCACAATTCATTGATGGTACTTCGGGATTAAGTGTAGGAAACCTGAGAGGAAATGAAGATGTAGGCCCTGAGCGTCAAACCGAATTAGAGTATGGTCTTGATCTTGGATTATTAGACGGAAGAATACTTCTTGAAGCCAGTGTCTATAATAAAACTGTTGATGATCTACTCTTGAGAGCAGACGTTCCTTCTTCTTCTGGATTTACCGAAGCAGTTAAGAATGCAGGTGAATTAGAGAACAGAGGTATAGAATTGAACTTAAATGCGGCCATAATAGATCGTGAAGATCTGCAATGGACAGCCAATTTGAAATGGTGGAAGAACGAGTCTGAAGTAACTCGACTAGACGTTCCTTCATTTACCGAAGGTGGATTTGCCGCCTCTTTGGGTACTTTCTTAATTCAGGAAGGAATGAGTGCCACACAAATAGTAGGTACTTATAATCCAGCCGATTTTACTGCTGCCGAAATTGCAGAGAGAGATCCGGAAGGTGATGGTTTCTTCGTTTATGGAAACGCTGAACCAGATTTCCAAATGTCGTGGTTCAACCAGTTGAGCTATAAAGGATTTGATTTCACATTCCTATGGCACTGGAAAGAAGGTGGAGATGCAATTAACCTTACCACTTTACTATATGACCTTGCAGGTACTACCTGGGATTATGACGATTTCGGGATCGACCCTACCGGTCAGTTGGCGAATGGACCATATCGTGCAAGTCAGGCATTCGTAAATCCTGATCCTGTTATTGAGGACGCCGGATACATTCGATTACGAGAAGTAGGATTGTATTATACATTCCCTGATAAGTGGTTCGATTTTGTGGATAAGGTAAAATTTGGAGTATCCGGAAGAAACCTGATCAACATCTTTGACTATAACAGTTACGACCCTGAAAACTCGAACTTCGGGAACAACGTGCTGGCGAACAATGTTGAGGTAACTCCTTATCCTGCATCGAAGTTTGTAAACTTTCACCTGAATGTTAATTTCTAAAAAAATGAGTATGAAAAATATATTTATAAAAGTCTTTTTCTTCACGATGATCATGGTTTTTTCTGGCTGTGAACTTGAAGAAATTACGAACCCAAATGCACCCAGTGTTGGAAGTTTTGCAGAGGGTGCATCACAGGCAGATATACAGTTGCTTGCAGCTGGTCTTGAAGCCGTCATGCGAAATGACCTTGAATTTCACTATGATACAATGAGTATCATGGCGAGAGAATATTACGACCTTTCTGGCGTCGATCCCAGGTTTACGGGAGAACTTCTTAAAGGCCCTCTTGACAATAACGGATTCCTCACAACCCGTGCGTTTGCAGCATGGTATAAGGTTGTAAAAGGTGCCAATGTGTTACTGGAGGCCGTAGAAAATGCTCAGGCTGGTTTCTCAGAAGCAGATAATAACGGCTATTATGGTTATGCAAAAACTATGAAAGCGTATGCACTATTGATGGTGTTGAACAGACAATACGAAAATGGTATTCGTCTGGATGTTGCCGATCCTGATAACCTAGGCCCAATTGTAGGATACGATGAAGCCTTGAATGGGATAAGAGCCCTATTGGATGAGGCATTCGCGAACCTTAACAACGCCGGAGGAAGTTTCGATTATGATATGAGTAGTGGTTTCGACGGATTTGATACTCCTACTACATTTGCTCAGTTCAATAGAGCGATCGCTGCTCGAGTTGCCTTGTATCAAGGCAATATGGGCGAAGTACGTTCCTTGCTGAACGCTTCCTTCTTCGATATCAATGGTGATTTGAACTTAGGTGTAGCTCATGTATTTGGTGCGACAGGGAATGATATCCTTAACGCTCAGTTTCACGTGCCGGACCAATCTGGTCAGGAATTCATGATCCATGACTCATGGGTAGCCGATTCAGAAGCTGGAGACACCAGAGTTGCTGAGAAGTCGAATCTGTTCGCTTCCGGTACAGTATCTTTTGATGGCCTATCGGCCGATTATCAGATCGCGGTATACGACAGTAATATTGATCCGGTTTACATGATTAGAAACGAAGAGTTGATCCTTATGTATGCTGAAGCCCAGGTAAACAACAACACAGTTGAAGCTTTAGCAGCTATCAACCGTGTGCGTAATGAAGCTGGTTTAGCCGATTATGCAGGACCAACCGATGCAACCTCTCTAATTGAAGAGATCCTTAATCAAAGGAGATATTCTTTATTAGCTGAAGGACATCGTTTAGTTGATCTAAGACGCCTTGGAAGATTAAATGAGAACTATATTCCACTAGACCGTCCTGGAGACAATATCCTGGACTCCTTCCCAACTCCTTTCAACGAAGGATTATAATAAAGGGAAACAGATATAGTTAAAAACCCTCTCCGATCGGAGAGGGTTTTTTTATTATGCAGCGCTTTCAATTTTGGTCTGTATTTCTACTTTCTTGTTTTTCGAACGGAAATTCCTCCATTTCAATTTTATTTTGTGTACGATGTAGAAGAGCACCGGTACAATGATCAAGGTAAGGAAGGTCGCTATAACCAGTCCATAAATTACTGCCCAGGCCAATGGTCCCCAGAAGATCACATTATCACCTCCAACGTAGATCTTCGGGTCTCCTTCAGCAAATAAAGAGAAAAAGTCCAGATTAAAACCAATGGCAAGTGGGATAAGACCTAAAACGGTTGTTATCGCTGTAAGAAGTACAGGTCTTAGTCGTGCTCGCCCTCCTTTAATAATTATTGCCTTCACTTCATCCTTCGAAAGCAATTCATCATCTTCCATTTCCAACTCAACCATTCGTCTGTCTATAAGCAGTTGTGTATAATCGAGTAATACCACCCCATTGTTCACCACAATACCCGCAAGCGAGATGATTCCCATCATAGTCATCATGATCACAAAGGAAGCTCCTGTTATCAAAATACCTCCAAATACGCCAATAAAACTTAGGAAGATGGCTATCATGATGATGGTAGGTTTAGAGATCGAACTAAACTGAAAGATCAGGATAAGCATAATTAGACCTAGACCAGAAAAGAAGGCACCCATTAAGAACGCCATCTGTTTGTTCTGTTCCTCTATCTGTCCGGTATAATCAATTTTCACATTTTCGGGCAGGTTTTTAAAGTTGGCCATTTCGGCCTGGATCTGAGATACTATGGCTCCAGCATCTGTGTATCCTGCTTGTAATGCCGAATAAACTGTTACAACACGTTTGGCGTCCCTATGTTTAATCGCGCTAAAGGATGAGGTGTTCTTTTCGCTGGTAACAGCAGAAACGGGAATTTCTTTGATCTGCCCGGTAGCCTGATCGCGGAAAATAATATTCTGGTTGAATAAGGCGCTTTTGTTGTATTTGATATCTTCATTGAACCGAACATAGATGTCGTAGTCTTCTCCGTCTTTCTTAAAAACTCCTGCCTTTTCTCCAAACAAGGATCGCCTCAGCTGGGTAGCTACTTGCCCGGCCGCAACGCCCAATTCCCCGGCTTTTTCACGGTCTACATATACCTGCATGGCAGGTTTACCTTTGTTGACATCAATCTTTAATTCATCGATCCCGGCTATGTTCTTGGTATTGATGAAATTCCGCATTTCTTCGGCGGTTTGGATCAACTCGTCATAATCCTCACCTTCGATCTCAATATTAATGGGGTAACCAACCGGCGGCCCAACGGGATCCTTTTCAACAGAAATAGCGACTCCGGGATAGATTCCCTTGAGAGATTCCTGTACTTTCTTCCGAAGCAATTCAGAATCTTCACCCCGCCTAAATTTATATTCACGTAAAGTAGCGGTTATCTTACCCCTATGTGGCATTTCGGCAGCAGATCCTCCATCTGTCTGTGGATTTCCTGCACCTTCACCAACCTGGGAAACAGCAGATTCTACCATATAATTGTAGCCCTCATCCATATACGTTCCTTCATTGAGGACGTCATACACGCGTTGTTCTATTTCCTTGGTGATAGCATTCGTTTTGTTGATATCGGTTCCCTGTGGATACTCAATATACACCACGATCTGGTTTGGCTTATTGTCTGGGAAGAACTCAACACTGGTTCGCTGACTTCCAATGGAAGCACCAAACAAGCCAAAAACAATAAACAACAGTAGAAATGTGCCCACCACAAAACCTACAGATCGCCACCCGGTTAACGCTCGCGAAAGAAAATTTGTGTATTTACGTTCCATCCAGCTTAAAATATTTCGTTGGAAATACAAAGCTGCCCGTTTTAGAAAATAGCGATATATCCAGAACATGATCGCCACAACGATCATGAGTGATCCTAAGCCACGCATTGGACCTCCAAATATTAGGATCAGGGTTCCGAAACCTCCTAAAATAATAGAGATCCTAATAAGCTGCTTTCGGGTTAAATTCTTTTCATCGGTTTCCATAAATTGGGAAACAAGCATGGAATTAAAGAAAATAGCTACAAAAAGAGAGGATCCCAGTACAACTGATAAAGTGATCGGGAAATAGATCATAAACTCACCCATCACACCAGGCCAAAGCCCTAGTGGAACAAAGGCAGCCACAGTTGTAGCGGTAGAAATAATTATTGGAAAGGCTATTTCTCCTATTCCTTTTTTAGCCGCCTGAATGCGGGACATGCCTTCCTCATCCATAAGCCTGTACACATTCTCAACCACCACAATCCCGTTATCTACCAACATTCCCAGCCCCATGATCAAGGCAAAAAGAATCATAGTGTTCATGGTGTATCCTAGCCCGGATAATATCATGAACGACATAAACATCGACATAGGGATGGCAAATCCTACAAAGAGGGCATTCCGGAAACCGAGGAAGAACATCAGTACCGTTACCACCAGGATGATCCCAAAGATTATATTGTTTACCAGGTCGTCTACCTGGTTAATGGTTTTTGCAGACTGATCGTTAGCGATTGTAACCTCAACATCCTGTGGAAATACATTTTCACGTGCCTCTTCTACAATAGTTTCGATCTTTCTTGCTGCCTCCACCATATTTTTACCCGCTCGTTTCTTCACATCCAGCATCACCACCCCGGTTCCAAATTCGCGAGCATAGGTTGTTTTCTCTTCTTCTTTGAATCTCACCGTGGCGATATCCTTTAAATAGACAGCACCGTTTTCCGATTTTACGACAAAATTATCAAGTTCGTTCGGGGTTTCTACTTCACCAAGTAAACGAATGGTACGTCTCTGCCCACTGGTTACCAAGTTACCCGCAGACATGGTTACATTGCCATTTCGAATGGCGTTGATAACATCGTCGAAACTAACTTTTGCCGCCATCATTTTATACACATCTACGGCTACTTCAACCTCCTTATCCTGGGCTCCACGAATGTCTGCCTGTTTGATCTCAGGAAGATCTTCTATTTTATCTTCCAGGTACTCGGCATACTCCTTCAACCTAGTGGTAGGATAATTTCCCTTTATGTTAATATTACTAATTGGAGTTTCTTCCGAAAAATTGAGATCGAACACGTTAGGTTCTACCTTGGCGTTATTAAAAGTAGGCCAATCTTCTCCCGCCTTTTCACTATCAACTTCATCCTTTACCTTCGACTTTGCTTCTTCAACAGTAATATCTTCATCGAATTCAACCGTAATAATTCCATAATCCTCCTGTGCTGTTGATACGATCTCTACTACATTGCTTATATTTTTAAGGCGGTCCTCCAGTGGATCGATGATAAGTCGTTCTATATCCTCGGCAGTATTACCGGGATAAGGAGTACTTATATAGATCTTGGTCTCCTTTATTTCCGGAAAGCTTTCCCGTGGCATATCGAAATAGGCAGACCCGCCAAGGAAAAGTATAATCGCGATCATCACATAGATGGTCGTTCTATTCTCAATTGCCCAAGAAGAAAGACCAAATTCCTTGTTTACTTGTAATTTCTTCTTACTCATCGACTTCTACCTTTAAGATTTTTATGGATTGCCCGTCTTTTACGCTTCGTGCACCTTCCCGTACTACCGTATCTCCATTAGAGATCCCATCAAGTATTTCAACATAATCTCCCTGGGTCTTACCGGTATTTACGAAAGTTCGTTTTGCCACCGCTTCATTTTCGCCGTTCATATTGCTCGCCACGTAGACGTATTGATCACCATTTGCGTTTTCAGACAAAACACTTTGAGGAATAAGAATTGCCTCCGGATTGCTGTAATCATTGATCTTTAACTTAGCTGTTAGATTAGGCTTAATCTTTTTGTTCTGGTTAGGAACATTTACTTCTATCTTAAAGGTTCGGTTGGTTGGGTTTATATAATTTCCTACCTGTCTCACCCTGGCGCTAACCGTATCACCAAGTACCGGGAAAAACACCTCAACATCCTTGCCTTCCGAAACACTGCCCAGATATACTTCCGGGATTTCTGCACTTATATACATATCGTTTAGGTTTACCAAACGAATAACCGGTGTCTGACCCGCACTCACCACCGTTCCCTGTTCTGTGATGATATCATCCACTATACCCGAAAAGGGAGCTCTAATGGTGGTTTTCCCAAGCTGTGCCTTCATTTGGTTTACTGCATTTTGTTGGGCTTCGTAGTTGGTTTTAGCCTGTAAATACTGGATCTCACTACCAATCTTCTGGTTCCATAGTCGCTCCTGGCGTTCGAAGGTGGTTTTTGCCAGATTGGCCTGAACTTCCATTTGTGCAAGTTGTTGAGACAACCCCCCGTCGTCTATAGAAGCCAATAATTGACCTTTCACTACTTTTTGTCCATCCTTCACATAAACCCTGGATAAGACCCCGTTGTATTCCGGGTAGAGAACTATATTCAATTTGGTATCAACGTCACCCTGAATCTCCAGAAAATGATCGAAAACCCTGGCTTGAGCTTTAAAGGTGGTTACCAGTGGTAATTTCTTCACGGTATCCAATTTCGCAATGGCCGCGTCGATCTGTTCCAGTTGGGTATTGATCTCCTGTTGTTGAGTAACGAATTCTGCACGTTTGGCCCTTATGTCTTCCAGCGAACCGGATTCGATGATAGCTTCCACAGATTTACCATCACCTCCACAAGAAGTGATAACAATAAGAAGCAACAGAGAAATAGTTAGTTTTTTCATTTTAATTGTTGTGTGGTGTTATTAGTTTTTTAGTTGAGGTATGTTAAGAACTGTTTCCAATTCTGTCTTTGCATTAATAATGTCCAGCATCGATTGGATATATTGTTGCTGGGCAGTGTATAATTGTGTTTGTGCCTGCCGCAGTTCGAAACTCGAAGCAAGCCCTTCCGTGAATTTAATTTGGTTCTTCTGCTCAATGCGTTCGGCCAGTTGTAAGTTTTTCTTCGAATTCTGGTAATTCTCCAACTGAAATTGATAGGTATTCAAGGCAGAGGCATATTCAAGCTGAATATTTTGCTTGGTCTCTTCCAGCTGAGTTTCGGCCTGGTCCAGGGCGATTCGAGCCTGCTGCGTTCTCGCACCGCGCATACCACTGCTTAGGATTGGAATATTCATCGATACTCCAAGTGTAGAAGACTGGAACCATTGCTGGTTGGTATCTAAGAAGCTGAATTCGTTGCTATACGCCTGGGTGCCATAATTTACATAAGCATTCAGGCTGGGAAGAGCCCTGCTTTTTTCCAGTTTTAACTCTAGCGATCTTTGCTCCGTTAGGTTAAAGGCAATTTTATAGTCGATATTTTCTTCCACACTCAAATTCGAACTCATTATATCGAGGCTAATATTTTGTTGGGTAAGTTGGTCCAGATTTTCGGTTAGGACAACTTGTTCGTTTATATCGATTCCCAGAGCTACATTGAACATCTGCCTGGAAATGATATTGGTTCGGGTGGCATTACTTAGTTGTGTTTCCACATCCAATAAAGTGATCTCCAGCTGTTCTACATCCTCTTCTTCGGCCAAACCGTTTTCAAAGGTTTGCCGGATCTCGAACAGATTTTGTTCCAGGGTGTTTTTGTTCTTCTGAAAAATTGTTATCAGCTCTTCAGAAAGTAGTACACTGGCATAGGCGTTAATCACTCCTTTTCTTATCTCTAACCTTATTTTTTCATCGGCATTTTCAGAATAATCAAGGAACGCCCTGGCCGCCTGAAGCCCTACCAGATAACTCCCATCGAAAATTAGTTGTTCGATCGTGGCCGTAGCAGAAGCAAGCTGTTTGGTCCCGAAGATCACAGGCACGAACGTACCGGGTTCTCCACCTACAAATTCAGAAGGAATTAAAGATACTGGCTGCTTGAGGTTGTTTTGATAATTTACTCCGGCACTAAGCTGTGGCAATCCGGTAGCTGTCGTTTCCCACTTACGCTTGATGGCTTTGGCGATATCTCTCCTCGAATTGATCGCAGTATAATTGCTGTCGAGTGCAAAAGAAATGGCTTCTTCGAGTGAAAATTTATAATCCCTGTTATCTTGTGCGTTGGATGTGATCACACCTGTACACAGAATTAGAAAAGCTAAAAAGTTACGCATTATGCACTGTTGAGTTAATGAATTGGTTAAGAGTTTTTAATCCTTCTTTGGTTACGATCCCTCGTAAATGATACTCCAGATAATCGTCGAATATCTTGTCTTTTTGAAATTTGGATGGTGGGAATAATACTTCGTCTTTTATTCCATTTACTCCAATGAAGTAGATACGAGAGACAAAATCTATATCCAGGTTTTCACGATAAAGTCCCATTTCCACACCGCGTTTCAGATTTCGCAAAGTACATTCACTCATTTTCTGATAATGGTTTGCCTTTAATGCTTCGTGGATTTCGGGATAGTATTTCTGAAGTTGATATTGGGGTGAGGAACGCTCATTTTTAAGATGAACCATCACCAGACGTTTTATCTCGTACAATTCTTCGATAGGATTTTTACGAAGTTCACAAATACAATCGATTCCATAAGAAATCGTCTCGAATACACTCATGGTAACCTCGTGAACCAGTTGAGATTTATTTTTAAAATGAGTGTAGATCGTTTTTTTTGAAATCGCAAGTTCGTTTGCAATATCATCCATGGTCACACTTTTAAAGCCTAGTGTGATGAACATTTCTGCTGCCTTTTGTATAATCTTATCTTTCATAGGAGGGGCAAAACTACATCAAGGAAACTTAAAAAACAATAAAAGTTTCCTAAGTTTTAGATTTATTTAACATACCTGTTCAGGAAGACTTTTCCTTTTTATCGTCACATTCTTAACTAATATCCCAACAAGCCGTATTTTAGCAGGAAATTTTTCGTGAATGGATCTATTGAAGAAATACAGTAATTCTCTGGAAGAACATTTGGATAAGGCGGTTACTATTCAGGAACCAACTCAACTATATGAGCCAATAAAATATATCTTAGACCTTGGTGGGAAACGTTTACGGCCCATTCTCACTTTGATGTGTTGCGATTTTTTTGAAGTTGATTATCACAAGGCAATGAACGCTGCCTTGGCCGTTGAACTTTTCCATAATTTTTCGCTCATTCACGATGACATAATGGATAATGCTCCTTTAAGGCGAAAAAAGGAGACGGTTCATGAAAAATGGGATCTCAATACGGGAATTCTCTCGGGGGACGCAATGTTGATTCTGGCATATAGGCTGTTCGAGGATTACGAACCTGCTTTATTCAGGGAATTAGCACGTCTGTTTAGTAAAACCGCGATCCAGGTTTGTGAAGGACAGCAATACGACGTGGATTTTGAACGTCGCGACGATGTTCGTCTGGATGAATATATAAAAATGATAGAATGCAAGACAGCTGTCCTTATTGGTGCAGCAATGAAGATGGGAGCCATCGTGGCAGGTGCATCTACAGCTTGTAAAACCAGCTTATTCGAATTTGGAAGGAATTTGGGAATTGCTTTTCAGTTACAGGATGATTACCTCGATGCCTTCGGAAATCCGGACACCTTCGGAAAACAGGTGGGCGGGGATATCATTGCCAACAAAAAAACGTTCTTATACCTCACTGCTCTGGAAAGATCATCACCTTCCGAAGCGGCCGAACTAAGGCATTTGTTCAGTATTAATCCGAAGGATCCTTCAGATAAGGTGGCGATAGTAAAGCGAATCTTTGAGAATTCGGGTGCCGTTTCAGCAACAGAAAAAGAAATAGCACATTATACGCAAACGGCCAATGAGGTATTAAATACCATTAAGATCTCGGAAGAAAGAAAAGAAGAATTACGCAATTTCGGAGCCTGGCTCATGCGTAGAAAAGTTTAGAAATATACCCTAAAGAACGGCATCCACGCATTTGCGTAAATACTATCTGTTTCGTCGTAAAGTACATCGTATCGTATCCCAACAGTTATATTGTTGGTTCTAAACCCCGCTCCAAGAAATAAAGCCGGATACCAATAATTATCGTCTTCCAGGCCAAGGCGAGAATCGTAGGATCGATTCACATTCAATTCTTCAAATTCGGCAGACAACTGAATTTCGGGAATGACGTTATACAATGTAATTACACTTCCACCAATGATAGTTGAGGAATATGTATCCTTCTGTTTGTTGTAAGTTCCGTTCAACCCCAGACCCATTGCCCATCGTTCATCGAACTGATAGATCGCACTGGGTGCAAGTGTCCCACTGAAGAAGCCATTTCCAAAACTAAGTCCAATCCCACCTCCAAATCGAACATGCTGCCAAAACTGTGAGGGAGCTTTTTGTTCCTGGGCGACCGATTGGAAAGAACATCCTAAAAGTATGCTAAGGAGCAGATAAATAGATATGTTACGACAAAATTTCATTGGGAAAACTTTAATGGTTTCTACCGATAAATATATAATATTAAAAGAGCAAGTTATTGGATTTGTTGTATTTTTGTATAGTTTATCAATATAATAGCCTCGATAATCTCTACAATGGATCGATATTCTTTTCTCAACGCGGTACATCCTGCTTATATCGCCGAACTCTACGATAAATATTTACAATTCCCCGATACGGTTGAACCTAGTTGGAGAGCATTTTTTCAAGGATTTGACTTTGGAATTGAAAATGGTTCTCTGGAAGCCCTTGGAATTGAAGGCGGCATGGCAGAGATTCCTGAAGCCGTACAAAAGGAATTTCAGGTAATACGCCTAATCGATGGTTATCGCAGCAGGGGACATCTGTTCACTAAAACCAACCCTGTAAGAGAAAGGCGGAAATATAGCCCAACTCTGGACATCGAAAACTTTGGATTGTCGCAGGATGATCTTCATACAAAATTTCAGGCTGGTGAGGTTATTGGAATTGGAGAAGCTACCCTGGAAGAGATCATTCGCCATCTTGAAAGTATTTATTGCAGCAGTATCGGTATCGAGTATATGTATATTCGGAAGCCGGAAGAGATCGAATGGATCCAGAATAAGCTCAATGTAAATGACAATCAACCCAAATACAACCCTGAGCAGAAGAAACATATCCTGAAAAAGTTAAATGAAGCTGTTGCCTTCGAGAACTTTCTGCATACAAAATATGTGGGTCAGAAGCGATTTTCCCTCGAAGGAGGAGAAAGCCTGATCCCTGCTTTGGATACCCTTATAGAAAATGCCGCCGAAAAGGGCGTGGAAGAATTTGTAATGGGAATGGCACACCGTGGACGCCTTAGTACCCTAACCAATATTTTTGGGAAGAGCGCGAAGGATATTTTCAGTGAGTTCGACGGGAAGGATTACGAGCAGGACATCTTTGATGGGGACGTAAAATATCATTTGGGCTGGACGTCCAACAGACAGACGGATAGCGGCAAAAAAATAAATTTAAATATCGCACCAAACCCTTCTCACCTTGAAACGGTGGGGGCTGTAGTGCAGGGAATAGCCAGAGCCAAGCAAGACAGACGCTATAAAGACAATATAAGTAAGGTACTGCCCATTGTGGTTCACGGCGATGCAGCCATTGCGGGCCAGGGACTGGTTTATGAGGTGGTTCAAATGGCCCAGCTAGATGCCTATAAAACTGGGGGAACTATACATATTGTGGTGAACAACCAGGTAGGTTTTACCACAAATTATCTGGACGGTCGCTCCTCTACCTATTGTACAGATGTGGGAAAAGTTACACTCTCGCCAATTCTTCATGTGAATGCCGACGATGTTGAGGCTGTTGTTCATGCCATGTTATTTGCGCTGGATTTCCGGATGGAATTTGGCCGGGATGTGTTTATAGACCTTCTAGGGTATAGGAAGTACGGACATAACGAAGGGGACGAACCACGTTTCACACAGCCAAAATTATACAAGGCCATTTCCAAACACAAGAACCCCAGAGACATCTATGCAGAGAAACTGATACAGGAAGGAGTGATCGATAAAGGATTTACTGCACAACTGGAACAGGAGTACAAGGATAAGCTGGAAGAGAAATTGGAGGATTCTCGTAAAGAGGAAAAAACAGAGATCACCGCCATTATGAAAGATGAATGGGACGGTTTCCACTATGCCGAAGGTGATAGTATGGTAAAAACATTCGATACAACTGTCGATATTAAAAAACTAAATGAGGTTGCCGAAGTGATTACCAGGTTACCAGAGGACAAAAAGTTTTTAAGGAAGATCTCCAGGCTGATCGAAGCTCGGCACAAAATGTACTTTGAAGATAATAAATTGGACTGGGCCATGGGCGAATTACTCGCTTATGGAACCCTCCTTTCAGAGGGTTACGATGTTAGAATGTCCGGTCAGGATGTGGAGCGAGGTACCTTCTCTCACAGACATGCAGTTGTTAAAGTGGAGGATAGCGAGGAAGAAATTGTATTATTAAACGACTTAAAAGGAGAACAAGGCGATTTTTATATTTATAATTCTTTGTTATCTGAATATGGGGTGGTTGGTTTTGATTACGGTTACGCCATGGCGAGCCCGAAAACCCTTACTATCTGGGAAGCCCAGTTTGGAGATTTCAGTAATGGGGCACAGATCATGATAGACCAGTATATCTCGGCTTCCGAAGATAAATGGAAGTTGCAAAACGGACTCGTGATGTTGCTGCCACACGGATATGAAGGTCAGGGTGCCGAGCACTCTTCGGCTCGTATGGAACGATATTTACAATTGTGTGCTGTGGATAATATGTTTGTAGCAGATTGTACCACGCCGGCAAACTTCTACCATCTGTTGCGAAGACAAATGATAGTGGATTTCAGAAAACCATTGATAGTTTTCACGCCTAAGAGTTTGCTTCGTCATCCGAAAGTAGTTTCTACCAGGGAAGAATTGGCGAATGGTATTTTTAAGATGCTTATTGATGACCCGGATGCTAAGGTTGCCAAAATAAAAACCCTGGTATTCCTCACGGGAAAATTCTATTACGATCTGCTGGAAAAAAAGGAGGAGCTGAAAAGAGACGATGTTGCCCTGGTAAGAATAGAGCAAATATTTCCGCTGCCTAAGGATGAAATAACTGCAACATTAAAGAAATATAAAAATGCGACCGACATTGTATGGGCGCAGGAAGAACCTAAGAATATGGGGGCTTATTCCCACATGTTGATGCACTACGAAGAATCCAGGAATTGGCGGGTTTGTAGTAGAAAAATGTATGCGGCGCCGGCTTCGGGAAGCTCTGTACGTAGTTTACAAAGACATCAGCGAGTGATAGAAAGCGTATTCAACCCAACTGAAAACAACTAATAATTCTGTAAAGGAAAATAATAATAGTATGCCATTAGAAATGAAAGTCCCCTCTCCGGGAGAGTCCATAACCGAAGTAGAAATAGCACAGTGGTTGGTAGAAGACGGAGACTACGTGGAAAAAGACCAGGCGATAGCCGAAGTGGATAGCGATAAAGCAACCTTAGAACTTCCTGCCGAAGCGAGTGGTATTATTACTCTCAAGGCTGAAGAAGGTGATGCTGTAGCCGTAGGTGATGTTGTGTGTTTAATAGACACCGATGCCCCAAGACCCGAAGGTGAATCAAAACCTGAAACCTACGAAAATCCCGGCGATGAAAAAGGTGAAGGTAATGCCGGCCCCGATCTTGATAAAGAGCGGGCTACGAGCAACAAAACAAATGAGAAGGCGGCGCCGGCTACAAAGAAAACCTATGCTTCGGGAACAGCTTCGCCTGCCGCGAAGAAGATCTTGGATGAGAAAGGGATAGATTCCGGATCGGTAACAGGAAGTGGCCGCGATGGAAGGATCACCAAGGAAGACGCAATGAATGCCGTTCCATCTATGGGAACACCGGGACACGGAAAACGTGGATCTGAACGGAAGAAATTATCGATGCTTAGGCGTAAAGTTGCCGAACGACTCGTTGCTGCGAAAAATGAAACTGCTATGCTCACCACTTTCAACGAGGTGGATATGGGTCCTATTTTCGAATTGCGTAAAAAATACAAGGAAACATTTAAAGAAAAACATGGTGTAGGGCTCGGGTTTATGTCATTCTTCACCCTTGCTGTGGTAAGGGCGCTGGACCTGTATCCGGAGGTGAATTCCATGATCGATGGTGATTATAAGATCACTTACGATTACAAGGATATTTCAATAGCTGTGTCTGGTCCTAAAGGCCTAATGGTACCCGTTATTAGGAATGCAGAGAACCTCACCTTCCGAGGGGTGGAAGCCGAAGTGAAAAGACTGGCTTTAAGAGCCAGAGATGGTGAAATTACTGTGGACGAGATGACAGGAGGCACCTTTACTATTTCAAATGGAGGGGTGTTTGGAAGTATGCTCTCCACACCTATTATCAATCCGCCGCAATCCGGTATCCTTGGAATGCACAATATTGTAGAGCGACCTGTAGTGAAAAACGGGGAGATCGTAATAGCACCTGTAATGTTTGTAGCACTTAGCTACGACCACCGCATTATAGACGGGCGGGAATCTGTAGGATTCCTGGTAGCTGTAAAGGAAGCTTTGGAAAACCCCGAAGAATTGTTGATGAACAACGACGTGAAAAAGGCTTTGGAACTTTAATAGATCATTGCCGTATAAAACCAACAAAGCCCGGAATTCCGGGCTTTATTGGTTAGTTAGTTAAATCTTAACGGACTTATTTATACGAAACAAAATAGTTCAATAAATTAAGTAAAACGATCGATATTATGAATATCGCTAATACGATGAACACTATTTTTCGAGTTCGTGTTTTACTCTGATTATTCTCTTTAGAAACCATAAGATCTTTCACACTGTAAATGTGAGAAAGTTTTGCTGAAACTGAAATACGTGTTAACACGTAATTAATTAGACATCACCTGTTTATTGAAGTTTATTGTGATGTTCTTTAGCCCAGCTAAGCAGGCTGTTAGTCTTTGGTTCCAGCTTTAATTTGTTGATAATATTGGACCGATGTTTCTCTACAGTTCGGTATGAGATAAAGAGTAAGGAAGCGATCTCTTTATTGGTCTTATCTCGGGCGATCAATTTCAGGATCTTCTTTTCAGAAGGGGTCAAAACATTCAAAGCCTCATCTTCTGCGCTGTTCGAATTGAGCATGTCTTTGATCTTCTGACTGAAGTACGGCTCGCCTTCAGAAACCATCCCGATACAATTCTCTATTTCCTCTATGGCGAATTCCTTCAGAATATATCCGAAGATATTCAATTCCTGGGCCTTGTTGTACAGCTCTTTTTCTTTGTGAATGGTAATAAGTACTATTTTGGTATCAATGCCATTGGTTTTACACTTCTTGGCAATCTCCAGCCCGGACATAAAAGGCATCTGAATATCCAGAATAGCAATATCCGGTTTTAATTTGGTAATGAGATTATAGGCCTCTCTGCCGTTTTCGCCACAACCCACGATATTATAGCCTTTCTCCAAAAGAAAATCGTTAAGTCCTTTTAGAAGCAGCGGATGGTCGTCTGCTGTTATGATGGATTTGTTTTTGTTCACGCGATCGGGAATTGAAATTGAAGGGTGGTACCATTATTGGCTTTAGACTCTACCTTCATCTGTCCATTTAAGAAACGGGTGCGTTCCATGAGTGTTTTCAGTCCTAAAGACTTTACGTTCTGAAGCTTTTCAGAGAAATCAAAACCCACTCCATTGTCCTTAATTGATATTACAACAAAGTTAGCCATTTTTTTAACCGAAATCTTACTAGCTTCCGCTTTTGCATGTTTTAAAACATTGCTAAGACTTTCCTGAACTATTCTGTAAATATTTACCTCTCCCTCCTGATTGAAGATGTTATCGATATTATCGATCTCGGACGAAATGAATAGAGTGGTATTTTCATCGATCTGGGTTACCGTATGTTCCAGTGCCTTGGTAATTCCCATTTCCTGCAACTGGAAAGGGTGAAGGTCCCGTGAAATGGATCTAACCTCTTCGATGGTTTCGTCTATCATATTTTTGGTTTCGGCATCTCCGGTAGCGATCATCTTATTTTTTATTACCAGTAATCGCTGCCCAAGGCCGTCATGAAGGTCTTTAGAAATACGCATACGCTCTTCCTCCTGAGAAACGATCAATTCCTGGCTAAACTTCTCCTGTAATATTTTCTTATTCTTGAAATAAAGCTGATTCCTGTACAATAGAATAACACCAAAGAGTAACAACAAAGCTACCCCACCAAAGATCATCAGTTTCTTGAATGTCTGGTTGTCCTTCTCCAATAACTGTATATTCGAACTTTTTTCTACCAGTTCCTTTTCGTTCTTCTCGGTTTCGTATAAGGTCTGGTAATACGCGAGCGAATTTGCAACTCCCTTGTTGTATATATAATCTTTCAATTCTGAATATGCCTTTTCATGTTCCAGAGCGCTCTTAAATGCTCCCTGAGCATAGTAGATATCTGACAGTAACTTATGTGAAGACAATATATTTTCCTCGTATTTGAGTGTTTCGGCCTTTACTAATTTCTGTTGAGCGTAATCGAGGGCAATATCATATTCACCCCGAGTAAAATGATACTTTGCATTTGCGCCCAGGTATTGGGAGGAGGTGATAAGATCGTCCTGCGAATTTTCATGAAACTGATTGATAAGAGCAAGATATTCTTCGGCGGCCGAGAGCTGACCGCTTTCACAGTAGTAATCAACCAGTTCGGCATAAACATACATTTCGTTCGAGATCTCCAAATTGTTCTCGCGGGAATTATCTATGGCGTCCTTTGCCTTGAACAGGTATTCCAGATATTTTATCGTATTCCCTATCTTTTCGTAATCCAGGGCCTGGTTATAATACTCGGTGGGGAGATGATGTGTGAGTTCCAGAGATTCGATCTTTTTTATGTTCTTCTCCCGCTCCTTCATCGCCTTTTCATGAAATCCGTTCATGCTAAACATGGTAGTGATCCCCTGCTGTGCATAGAACATATACTCATAATCCTTCAAGGCCTCGAAATAGTTATACGCTTTCCGATAACTTTCTCCTGCCGGAACAAATTTACCCATATTGGAATACGCTTGTCCGCTGAACAAATAGGCATCTGCGATAAAAACGGAGTCTTTTTCAGAAAAACTGGCGATAGCCATTTTGTAATCCTCTACCGCGTCGTTAAGATTGAGTTTGTAGTTAGAACCACCGCGTTTCAGATATAAACCACCCAGCAGATAACTGTCTGTTATCTTATATTTCCGGGCCAGAATCCCGTCTATAATGGTAAGAGCTTGTCTAGGTTCGTTCTTAACCGAAGAAAGGCTGTAATGTACATTGATCATTTTTCGGGCTGCAGCCTCGACACTGTCCATTTCTTTGGCGAGTTCGATGTACTTTAGGCTGTATTCGATAAAGTCGTCCAGATTGGTAACCTTTGCTCTACTAATTACCGAATCGAGAGCTGTAAGTTTCTCCTGGCGGTCGGTGGTAGTTTCAGAAAGATTTATATAATACTCCATATCCTGCGACCACGAATTAGTGGTGAGCAGCATAAAAAGTATGAATAAGAATTTCGGCACCGCCTTCATATATAAGTATATTGGGGGACTTCTATATCAACAAATATAGAGTATTATATTCTATTTCAGGTAAAGAACATTCCTACCATAATCAATAACCGCGGCGTTCGCCTTAAGGTAATCGGCGCCCAGAATTCCGTGTACGGCCTCTTCTTCCACTTGAAAAAGCGCTTCATTTACATGACTCAGGTCGAAAATAACAAAAGACATCCTATTAGAAGTCTTATTCCCTATTGTAAAACTATTGTCATTCGCTATCTGGGTTTGCATATTGATCGCGCCAGCCCCCGCGGCTTTTACCTTACTCTCTTCTGTAAGCATGATAAAGCGGTCCACGCTGGAAAATCCTATACAGCTATTAGAAGCACCAGTATCCAGAATAAATTCACCCATCACACCATTTACCCTGGCCTTTAATTTATAATGTCCGGTTTTAAGTTTCTTTAGCGGGATTCGGTAAAACCCTTTAGTCTCAAGGAGCTGTCGTAATGTCGTCACTTTTTTTTTGATAAAGATAGGCAACAAATTAGTTAGCTTTGTAGCTATGTTAACCGATACTCATACTCATCTTTACAGTGAAGCTTTTAAAGAGGACAGGGATGCCATGATGTTAAGAGCGGCCAACGCAGGGGTAGATCGATTCTTTATCCCAGCCATAGATTCCGGTTATGCGGAAGCGATGTATGATCTTGAGAGAAATTTTCCCAATAAAGTGTTCCTGATGATGGGCCTGCACCCAACCTCTGTGAAAGAAGTGTCTTATAAACAGGAATTAGATTTTGTAACAAAAGCATTTGAGCAACGAAAATTTATTGCGGTAGGAGAGATTGGGATCGATCTGTACTGGGATACTTCCACTTTGGAAATTCAGAAAAAAGCTTTTCGTGAACAAATACAACTAGCAAAAAAACACAAATTGCCCATAGTGATTCATTGCAGAGATGCCTTCGATGAGATCTTCGAGGTTTTGGAAACCGAGAGGGACGATCATCTCTTCGGAATTTTCCATTGTTTTACGGGTTCGAAAGAACAGGCGGAGAGAGCTATTGGGTTTAATATGAAATTAGGCATTGGCGGGGTGGTAACTTTTAAAAATGGGAAGATCGACACCTTTCTCCATGAGATCGATATCAAGCATATTGTTTTGGAAACAGATTCCCCTTACCTTGCACCCGTACCTTATCGTGGTAAACGAAACGAGAGTTCTTATCTAAAATTAATCTGTGAAAAAGTAGCAGATATCTATGGAATTTCAGAAGCGAAAGTCGCACAAATAACAACCGAAAACTCCAGGCACGTATTTGGTGTATAATATGAAGACAAAACCTCACATTTTACTGATTTATACAGGGGGTACCATTGGGATGATCATGGATTTTGAAACAGCCGCACTTCGAAATTTTAATTTCAATGACCTACTCACCTATATACCTGAATTAAAACTACTGGATTGTTCGATCTCCACTAAAAGTTTCAGGAAGCCTATTGATAGCTCGAATATGAATCCCGGGTATTGGGTTAAGTTGGCCACTATTATCGAGAATAATTACGAAAAATATGATGGATTTGTAGTGTTACATGGAAGTGATACTATGTCTTATACAGCTTCGGCTATTAGTTTCATGACGGAGAACCTGGCCAAACCGATCATCTTTACCGGCTCTCAATTACCGATAGGAGACCTTAGAACAGACGCCAAGGAGAACCTTATCACCTCCATTCAATTGGCAGCTTTACAGGAAAAAGGAAATCCGAAGATTGCCGAAGTATGTCTTTATTTCGAATATAAATTATACCGGGCTAACCGGACCACCAAGATCAACGCACAGCATTTTCAGGCGTTTGCATCATTAAATTATCCGGCCCTTGCCGAAAGTGGAGTGGATCTATCCATCAATTATAAGGCGCTGATGGTTCCTAACAGACGGAAAAAGTTTAGAGTTTTCAAAGATCTGGCAAAAGGCATAGTACTAATTAAGATGTTTCCCGGAATGGACAAGGAAACATTTAGACATATGATCTCATTCCCCAATATGCAGGGATTAATCCTCGAGACCTACGGAAGCGGAAATGTAACTACACAATCGTGGTTTATCTCGGGCCTTAAAAAAGTGATTGCCAGGGGTGTTCCGGTTATTAATGTTACCCAATGTTCGGGCGGTAGTGTTAGTATGGGCTTGTATGAAACTAGTGTAGAACTTAAGAAACTTGGTGTTATTTCCGGCAAGGATATTACCACAGAAGCCGCCCTGGCGAAGTTGATGTATCTATTGGGCCAGGGTATTTCCGCCAATAGCTTCCGGACAATTTTCGAGACTTCGCTTCGCGGGGAATTGAGCTGAAATTTCCACCCGAAATATTTTAATAGCAGCTATTTTTTTTGTTATTTGGCAGCCCTTAAAAGCCCCAATAGGGCGAAAGGAAAAAGAGAGGTGGCCGAGTGGTCGAAGGCGCACGCCTGGAAAGTGTGTATACGCCAAAAGCGTATCGAGGGTTCGAATCCCTTCCTCTCTGCGAATGGAAGTTACGAGCGAAAGAATTTGTCCAAGCTTGCTTGAGCAAATTTTGAGCGAGTAACTTGGAGATGCGGAGCATCTATGTTCATTGCCAGCATTGTCTATTTGGATCAAGGAGCGAAGCGAGTTAATCCCTAGGATTGAGCGAGTAACTTGGAGATGCGGAGCATCTATGTTCATTGCCAGCATTGTCTTTTGGGATCAAGGAGCGAAGCGAGTTAATCCGAGGATTGAGCGAGTAACTTGAAGATGCGCAGCATCTATGTTCATTGCCAGCATTGTCTTTTGGGATCAAGGAGCTATGAAAATTAATGCTCTGGAAGGGGCAAATTTTGATGAACATAACTAAGTTTTAGGTTATGGGTTTAACCTGCTGAAATTTAGCACGCTTTTGTTCGATAAGCAGACAATTAACGGAAAAGAAAAAATGTCGAAATCTTATGAAAAACACCGTTTTCAGGGATTTCAACTGTATTTTGTCCGAAGAAATTGTTATTTCAACAAAGAATTAGGATAATGCCCGGCACATTCACAGAATTATTGCACATTAACTAATTATTTTTATATCTTTAACCTTTAACTAAAAACAAACTTTAAGTCGATAGCAATGAAAAAATTATTTTCTATTATGGCGATTGCCGCGTTATTTTTCGCGGGTACATTCAACGCAAACGCAACAGCTGTTCAAACAATGCCAACGAACGTCCAGACATTGGTGACTTCAGCTACAGTAACATTCATACAAGATGATGAGGCAGCCAGCACTGAGGAGCCTCAGGGATGGCATCAAGCTTTAAAACAACGTTTTATTGAAGGAGGCCCCGGATTCATGGGAATTGTATTGTTGTGTTTAATTCTTGGTCTAGCAATTGCTATCGAGAGAATTATATTCTTAAATCTTTCTACTACCAATACCAATAAATTGGCACAAAGTGTTGAGGACGCCCTCAATAGTGGTGGAGTAGAAGCTGCAAAGGAAGTTTGTAGAAATACAAAAGGTCCTGTTGCATCTATCTATTATCAGGGACTGGATAGAGCCGATGAAAGTATCGAGGCAGCAGAAAAAGCTGTTATCGGTTATGGTGGAGTTCAGATGGGACAATTGGAAAAGAATGTTTCCTGGATATCATTGTTTATCGCACTTGCACCAATGCTTGGTTTCATGGGAACAGTAATTGGTATGATCCTGGCATTCGACAAAATTGAAGCTGCCGGGGATATGAACCCATCTCTTGTTGCCGGGGGTATTAAAGTAGCCCTTCTTACAACTGTATTTGGTTTGATCGTTGCGATCATCCTTCAGATCTTCTACAACTATATTATCGCGAAAATCGATAGTATCGTTAACAGCATGGAAGACGCATCAATTACTTTGATCGACATGCTGGTAGACTACAAAAACAAGAAGTAATTAATCCAAAACCAAAACAGAATGGGTTTACATAAAATATTAAAAATAGTTGCGCTCCTTCTCGCGGTTGCCGGTATTGTGTCTCTGGTCATGGTACTATTGAACGGCGGTGGGCTTGATGCTCAACTTTATATAGCTTACATTACATTGGCATTAACTTTGTTTATTGTACTAGTGTATGTATTGAAGGAGACCTTCTCCGGAAATTTGAAGAAAACACTGATGTCTGTTGGTGCCTTTTTGCTGGTCGTTATTATCGCGTACGTTATGGCAGAAGGTGTTGAGACCGAAATGAGAGATGGTGAAATGCTGTCTGCGAGTGGGTCTAAATGGGTAGGTACAGGGTTGAATACGTTCTATATCTTGGCCGTAGTGGCAATAGGATCGATGATTTATAGCGGAATTAAAAAAGCAACAACTAGATAATGGGCAGAAGAGCAACACCCGAGGTTAATGCAGGGTCCATGGCGGACATCGCCTTCCTATTACTGATCTTTTTCCTGGTAACTACTACCATTGAGAAAGACAAAGGAATTGCGCGACAACTGCCTCCCATTGAACCTCCCACAGAAGCTCCTCCACTAATTAAAGAGAAAAACCTTTTCATAGTAAATGTGAATAAGGACGATCAACTCTTAGTGGAAGATAACTTAATGGAGCTAAAAGATCTAAGAAAAGCAGCTATCGACTTTCTGGATAATGGTGGTGCTCCGGCCGGAAGTCCGGAATACTGTAGCTACTGTAAAGGATCCAGAAGTTCGTCCTCTTCAGATAATCCTGAAAAGGCGGTGATCTCTGTTCAAAATGACAGACTAACGTCCTACGATATGTACATCAGGGTTCAAAATGAACTTGTTGCCGCATATAACTTTTTGAGGGATCGGGAATCTAAAAGACTCTATGGTGAAAATTTCGTATTTACCGAAATTAGTAAGCAGATCAATGAAGGAAGCTACAAAGGAAACGAAGAGGCCGCGAAAGAAAAACTCGAGACCATTCAGAAAATGTATCCTTTAAAACTTTCGGAAGCAGAGCCAAAAACCAAAGGACAATAAACGAAGAAGATTATGTCAAAATTTAAAAAGAAAAAAGGCGGTGAATTACCCGCGATTTCAACAGCATCTTTGCCGGATATTGTATTTATGCTATTGTTCTTTTTCATGGTGGTAACGGTACTAAGAGACAATAACCTCCTTGTAAAGAATGAGCTTCCCAAAGCAGATCAGGTTGAAAAGCTGAAAAAGGATAGAGCCGTGTATATTTATGCCGGGAAACCTAGTTCACGTTATCAGGAAGTCTTCGGAACAGAAGGTAGAATACAGATAGGTGATAAGTATACAAGCATAGAGAATATAGGTTTAGCACTTGAAGAAGCCCGTCGTAAACTATTACCCGAATTACAGGATAAAGTTTATGTGGCCTTAAAAGTTGATAAAGAAACGAATTCCGGTTTGGTAAGTGATATCAAACAAGTTTTAAGAGAGAGAAATCTCCTTAAAATCATCTATATCACCACTCCTGGAAATGATCTGGGTAATTAATACCTTGCTATAAAAGAATAAAGGCGCCCTGGCAATAAAGCCGGGGCGTTTTTGTTTTTTATATTTTGAAATACCTTTATCTTTAACCAATGCAGTTGTCGATCAGAAATTTAGCGCTTGTCATCTTAGGGTTATTCTGCTTGAATAGTATGGCGCAGGATAGTATCCCTTCTACGATAATAGACCCGGTATATAGGGAAGATCAATTCTATATTGGCATTACATATAACGTGATCACCGATGTTCCCACCGATGTTTCTACCAGAGGGCTTTCGGGGGGTTTGAAATTTGGCTATCTGCGGGATATGCCTCTAAATGAAAGACGTAACGTGGCTATTGCTGTTGGTGCTGGTTTGGTGATCGATAGATTTGGGCAAACACTATTTATTGGGGAATCGACAAATAACGAAACCATTTTTAGCGTGCTGGACGGAGAAGTCGATTATAATTCCAATCGTTTTTCGACCTATACCGTTGAGGCTCCTATCGAATTAAGATGGCGAACCTCCACCGCCAGTTCATATAAATTCTGGAGGATCTATACCGGCTTCAAAATTGGCTATACTTATTACTACAAAGCTACTTTTAAACAAACCGGGAATAATGTAGTACAAACAGATATCCCCGAATATGAAAGATTGCGCCTGGGAGCCAGCCTATGCTTTGGCTATAATACATTTAATTTCTATGCTTATTACAGCATAAACCCTTTTTTCAAAGATGCGGTAACCGATACGGGCCAGAATGTCGATTTTAGAACTGTAAAGGTAGGATTGATGTTCTACATCTTATAACCAAAAATTAAGCAAGATCAATTGAGGGATAACCCCAACAAAGAATCCTACTACCAATTCGGCCGGACTGTGAGATTCGGTATGTAACCTGGAGGATGCCACCCAACCATTGGCTACAAAGATTATAATGATCCAGGTCAATAAATTTACTTTGAAATGTGCACTCAGGGCGATCAGGAACATGGTAACTCCACCAATTCCCATTTGGTGCAGGCTTATTTTAATTTTAAAGAACACCAGTAGTAAAGCTGTTATCGCCGAAAATAACACGGCTACAAAAAAGTAATACAATTCCGGATTCTCATAGGGATCGAAAACCATTTTAATGATCAGCAATAACAAAACACATTGCAGCATGAGCGGTACTTTGCGTTCTTTCACATCTTCCAGCTGAATGCTGGATACCACATGTAGGTTTTTTAAAAGAAAATAAGTTACCAATGGAATGAGCAAAGTGATAATGCAAACGGCCATTATTTTGGCAAAAAGCAGGTCGGGCTCTACGTAACGAGGGGTTATTATAAAATACAGGAACGTTCCAAGGAGTGGCATCAATAACGGATGAAAGAGATATGCGCCAATTCGTAAGAAGATATTCATTAAATTTCTTTTCTTAGTCGAGCAACCGGCAGATCCAGCTGCTCCCGGTATTTTGCCACAGTACGTCTCGCAATGGGATATCCCTTGTCTTTAAGGATCTTGGCGAGTTTATCATCGGTAAGCGGCTTGCGCTTATTTTCTTCCGAAATGGTGATCTCAAGGATCTTTTTTATTTCACGAGTAGATACATCCTCTCCCTGATCATTTTTCATACTCTCACTGAAAAATTCTTTGATGAGTTTGGTACCGTAAGGGGTGTCCACATATTTACTGTTCGCAACCCGGGATACCGTAGACACATCCATGTCGATTTTATCTGCAATGTCCTTTAGTATCATAGGTTTTAACTTTCGTTCATCACCACTGAGAAAATACTCCTGCTGATGGTGCATTATGGCATTCATGGTCACATACAAGGTCTGCTGCCGTTGCTTGATCGCATCGATGAACCATTTTGCGGCATCCAGCTTCTGCTTGATGAACATAACGGCGTCTTTTTGAGATTTTGACTTATCCTTAGACTCCTTATAGCCTTTCAACATATTGGTATATTCCCTGGAAACATGAAGTTCGGGTGCGTTTCTGCCGTTAAGTGTTAACTCCAGTTCACCATCCACGATCTTGATCGTGAAATCCGGCACCACATGTTCTACCATACGGGTATTTCCCGAATACGTCCCTCCTGGCTTTGGATTTAAACCTTCGATCTCCTGAATGGCATCCCTTAGTTGTTCTTCGGAAATGTCAAACTTATGGAGTAATTTCTTATAGTGTTTCTTTGTGAAATGATCGAAGGCTTCTTCTATGATCTTAGTAGCAAGATCGACATCGGCCGTACTTTCTTTGCGCTTTAACTGAATGAGCAAGCACTCCTGAAGGTTTCTGGCACCTACTCCTGCCGGATCGAGATCCTGTACTATATTAAGCACTTCTTCAATTTTTTCTTCTGAAGTGTATACGTTTTGGGTGAAAGCCAGATCATCAACGATATCGCTTACATCCCGCCTGATATATCCGCTTTCGTCCACACTCCCCACAAGGAATCTGGCGATCTCCTCAGCTTCTTCATCCAGGCGATAGGTGTTAAGCTGTTGTAATAGATATTGATTAAAAGAAGTTCCCGAAGCATAAGGAGTTTGCTTGTCCTCGTCATCGGCAGAATAGTTATTAGCCGATAACTTATAGCTTGGAGTTTCATCATCACTTAGATAATCATCCACATTGATGTCTGTTTCGATAACTTCGGTGCCTTCGTCGTAATTATCATCATAAGAGTCATCATCAAAACCATCTTCAAAATTATCTCCCTCATCTTTTCCCCCTTCAAGGGCTGGATTTTCCTCCATTTCCTGCGAAATTCGCTGCTCGAAAGCCTGTGTTGGCAACTGTATAAGCTTCATGAGTTGAATCTGTTGAGGAGACAGCTTTTGAGATAATTTGAAGTTTAATTGTTGCTTTAACATAAGTTGAATATAGTGATATATAAATTTAAAAAAAACGGTCTACTTTACAGGGAAAGTGTACCGTTTTTAATAAAAGCTTGTGATTTTTCTAAGGCTTTAAATAAACGATTCGAGCGTGACCGGAACCATACTAAACATTTAGAATTCTGCATTTCCGGGAGTTCTTGGGTAAGGGATCACATCCCGTATGTTTCCCATCCCGGTAACGAACTGTACCAATCTTTCGAAACCTAGCCCAAATCCACTGTGCACACAGGTTCCAAATTTTCGAAGGTCCAGATACCAGTACAATTCTTCCGCAGAGATGTCCATAGCCTTCATCTTTTCCAACAGCACATCGTAACGCTCTTCCCGCTGCGAACCTCCTACAATCTCACCTATGCCCGGAAATAGTACGTCCATAGCTCTCACCGTCTTGCCGTCGTCGTTCAATCGCATATAGAATGCTTTGATCTTCGCAGGGTAATCAAAAAGGATCACAGGACATTTAAAGTGCTTTTCAACAAGAAAACGCTCGTGTTCACTCTGCAGATCGGCCCCCCATTCGTCTATGAGAAACTTGAATTTTTTCTTCTGGTTAGGTTTACTTCGTTTTAGGATATCAATAGCCTCGGTATACGTTACCCGCTTGAAGTTATTTTCGATGATGAAATTTAGTTTATCCCTAAGGGTCATCTCGCTGCGTTCGGCTTGTGGCTTATTCTTCTCTTCCTGCAAAAGTCTGTTTTCCAGAAACTCCAGATCGTCTGCACAGTTGTCCAGAGCGAATTTTACCACATATTTTATAAAATCCTCGGCGAGATCCATATTGGCATCCAGATCGAAGAATGCCATCTCAGGCTCGATCATCCAGAATTCGGCCAGGTGACGGGAGGTATTACTGTTTTCTGCTCTGAAAGTGGGTCCAAATGTGTACACTTTTCCCAACCCCATTGCATAGGTCTCGGCTTCTAATTGACCGCTAACTGTTAAATTGGATTCCTTTTCAAAAAAGTCTTGCTTAAAATCAACCTCGCCGGCTTCATTCAGAGGTGGTGATTTAGGATCCAGAACGGATACCCTGAACATCTCACCGGCTCCTTCAGCATCACTACCTGTAATGATAGGAGAATGGAAGTAATGGAAGTTATTCTTCTGAAAATATTCATGAACGGCAAATGCCAATTTCGATCGCACCCTCATAATAGCTCCAAAGGTGTTGGTGCGAATTCTCAGGTGTGCCTGTTCTCTCAGGGTTTCCAGGGTGTGGCGCTTCGGACTTAATATCGTTAGTTTCACTTCTTCAGGATCGGCCTCTCCCAGGATCTCTATCTTCTCAACCTGGACCTCAACGTCCTGCCCCTGTCCGAGACTTTCTACCAATACGCCGGTTACGGCTATTGCAGCACCAACGGTTATTTTATCGAGTAACTTTTCATCGAAGTTTTCGAAATCAACTACACATTGAAGGTTCTTGATGGTTGAACCATCATTTAGAGCGATAAATCGATTGCTCCTAAACGAACGTACCCATCCTTTTACCATTATTTCGATAGTGGAAGGCTTACTTGTCAATATCTTATTAATTTCAATATGCTGCATGTATATAGTTTTGAAGGCGTAAAGATACTTTTTAGTTAGAAAACCAACAACAAATCAGGAATCGTCTTCCAGTTCATCTTCCTGGTCCGGAATGATCTTTAAGGCTGGCTTTCTCAAGGTTTCCTTGTTAGCAATATTTCTTTCCAGCGAGAGTAGAAGGGATGGTAGTAAGAGTAAATTCGCAAGCATCGCAAACAGTAAGGTGGCCGAAACCAGAGCACCAAGGGCTACAGTTCCTCCAAAACTGGAAATAGTAAAAACCGAAAAACCGAAGAACAATACTATGGATGTATAAAACATACTCACCCCGGTTTCCTTTAGTGCTGCATAAACAGACCTTTTTATCTTCCAGTTACTGGCAATGAGTTCCTGCCTGTACTTCGCCAGAAAATGTATAGTATCATCTACGGATATCCCAAATGCAATACTAAACACCAGGATAGTGGATGGTTTTATCGGCACCCCCAGGAATCCCATTAGTCCGGCCGTAATTAGCAGAGGGAGCAGGTTGGGAATGAGAGAAACCAAAATCATTCGGAAACTTCGGAACATCCATGCCATGAAAAGGGCTATCAAGAATACAGCCAGCGATAATGAAATTATTAGGTTGCGTACAAGGTATTTAGTGCCTTTTTGAAAGACAAGGGCCTTCCCAGTAACTGTTACTTCGTAACGGTCTTCGGGAAATATCTTGGCGATCTCTGTACGGAGGTCTTCTTCTATACGATCGAAACGCTCTGTTTCGGTATCCTTCATAAAGGTAGTTATCCGGGCATATTGCCCAGTGGAATCCACGTAAGAGGAGAGTAAATTTGCATTATCCGCGCTGCTTTTCGCATTAGACAAAATAAAGGTGCGCTCCTGGCTATTCGGCAGTTGGTAATATTCGGGATTGTTATTATAAAATGCCTGTTTGGAGTATTTTACCAATTCGGCTATAGAGATAGGTCTGGCAAATTCTGGCACATCGCTGATATATTCCTGAAGTTCATCAATTCGTCTAAGTGTAGCCAGCTTCATCACACCTTTTTTTCGTTTGGTGTCCACCATTATTTCAAGTGGCATGATTCCCTCGTATTCGGCTTCGAAGAATTTAATATCACTGTAAAATTCTTTGGTTTTAGGCATGTCCTCAATGAGACTCCCGGAAATATGAATATTGTATATCCCAATGATACTGGCGCATAGCAGCGCTATTGCCGAAACATAGATTGCAATACGGTGCTCCTTTACCATACGCTCCATCCATTTCACGAACCTACCAATCCATTTTTTATTGAGGTGCTTAAGATGCTTGTATTTCGGCACTGCCATATAACTGTACACGATAGGAATAATGAATAAACTCAAAAGGAAAATAGCAATGATGTTGATAGATGCCACTGCACCAAACTCTTTCAGAAGTTTGCTATTGGTAAGCATGAAAGTGGCAAATCCGGATGCTGTTGTAACATTGGTCATCAAAGTGGCATTTCCCACCTTACTAATAACTCGCTGGAGGGATTTGGCCTGGTTACCATGATTTTTTATCTCCTGCTGGTATTTGTTAATAAGAAAGATGCAGTTAGGGATACCAATTACAATGATAAGCGGAGGAATTAGTGCGGTTAGGACCGTGATCTCGTAGTGTAAGAGGCCCAGAATTCCGAAGGCCCACATAACACCAATGATCACTGTAACCATCGATATTAAAGTCGCTCTAAAGGATCGGAAAAAGAAAAAGAAGATCAGCGAGGTTACTAATAAGGCAGCGCCAATGAACATCCCGATCTCATCAATGATATTTTGTGAGTTTAAGGTTCTAATGTACGGCATCCCGGAGGTGTATACATTTATTCCGGTTTTGGTTTCGAATTCATTTATGCGAGGAACGAGTACCTGATCTATAAAATCCTTTCTCACCGAAGTATTTACAATATCCTTGTTGAGGTAAATTGCTGTGCGCACCGAGCTTTTGTCCGGACTGTAGATCAATCCGTTATAGAATGGTAACTTATTAAAAAGTTCGTACTTATAACGGGCCAGGTTTGCTTTAGTAAAAACAGTATCCTGTATAAATGGAACCAGTTCGAAACCGGCCGAATCTTTTCTTTTCTGAAGCTTTTTAAGATCGCTAATGGATAAGGTTAGGTCGACTTCGGGAGCCTTCCGAAGATCTTCAGATAAAAGATTCCATTCGGTAAAATTTGCCGGGGTAAATAAGGCAGTGTCTTTTACCCCAAGAACGATGAGGTTTCCTTCCTCTCCAAATTCGGCTAGGAATTTATTATACTGAACATTAACCTCATGATCGTCCGGCAGTAGATTCGCTTCGGTATAGGTAAACCGCATATGTTTCCACTGGGAAGCGAGTAATACCGTAATTACACCTATTACAATAAGGAGCAGGGTGCGGTTACGCAGAATAAATCTTGCAACTGCACTCCAGAATCCAATACTGAATGCTTTGTCCAAACCCGGCTCAATTTACGGTCGCGCAAAGGTATTAAAAACCCTTGTACATACGTTGTTAAGGAGTTTATAATTTAAGGTAGAATGTGAACTTAAAAGAGATATTATCCTCGAAATCGGGGAGATGATAAAAACCGTAACGGTAGGCGAAACTCAGCCCAAAACCGAACAATAATCGATTTAGTTCCAGGCCCGATTCTGAATAAAAGTTTTCCAGGGTATTAAATGGGATGCCCAGATGTCGGTCTGGATTAGACATATCACCAAATGCGTGACGGCTAATTAATACCAGTTCGGGTTGGAAATATTCGGAAAAATAAAATCTTCTTAAACTATGCTTCACCTGAAGAGTTAACAATTGATCTGAGAAGAACTCCCCAAAATACATCGTCTCAAAACTTCGCCTTCCCGCCACCGAAAATCGCTGGAGGATCTCGTCTTTGGTAGGACTGTTGGGGTAGGCATGAAATAGATGAGTGAGAGGGATATCTCCTGTGGCATAGTCTCCCTCAAGCAGGATATTTGTTGAAGAAAGATTGGTGCGCTTTATATAGTAATCGAGCTTCAGGCCAAATTTGGTATAGGTAAAGTCACTACCACCAATACCGGGAAAACTTTGTGTAACCTGGGCACTTATCTTGGGGAAGCCATCAAAATACTCTACACGCCCATCGTCTATGGTTATGAAATTGGTTTTCGGACTCACACGTATGGATGCGGTTACTTCGGAAGTTTCGTAAGCGCTGTAAACTACACCGTCATCTACAAACTGGTAGTCCTCGATCTGGTCCACCTTGGTATGTCCTAACCTTAATTCACCCAACATCTTTGGCGAAAATTCATGCTGAATATTGGCCATGATTGTACGGTGCTTATAAAACTGGGTCACATTGAGCAAACGGGGTTCGAATACCGAATACACCCGGTCATCGGTAAGGAATTTCATAGTACCTATTTCCCGGATATCATCAAAATAGTAAGAGTTGATCCATGTGTTGTGCTCTTTGTTAACACGCACACTTCCACCAATGCTAAATTTAAAATCCTCATCCTTAAAGCCTCGTGCAAGGTATCCCCCAATCTTAAAGTTTTCGAATAATCTCTCATTGGTTATACCGCCAAAACCAAGACGAAACCCTTCGTAATTATTGTATTTTATAAAGTAGCGTAGATCGATGTCGAAGAATCCCACAGGATAGAATCCGGTCTTGAACGGACTGCTCTTTTGCTCGGTTTTAGTAGCAGTTGTATCCTGTTGTGTCTGGATGGCCGGTTGTTGCGCTTCTGTGAGTAAAGGAAACAGCAAAATAAATACTAAGAGATACGGGCGCATGGATTTACAAACGATAGATAACAGGTTAAATTATGAAGAAAGCGGCATATGAGCCGCTTTTTTCAATTGTGTACAATGTACAAGTATTGATTAAACGGTCATGATCTCTTTCTCTTTCACACTAAAGATTTCGTCGATCCTCTTTATGTGGTAATCGGTCATTTCCTGGATGTCGATCTCCAGGTTAGATTTCATGTCTTCTGAAATATCAAGTTCTTTAATATCGTTCATGGCGTTCTTCCGGTCATTTCGTACGCCTATTTTCGATTCCTCGGCCTCGTGCTTTGCCTGCTTGGCAAGTTCTCTTCTTCGTTCCTCGGTTAGAGGTGGGACATTTATAATAACACTTTCACCATTGTTCATTGGGTTAAAACCCAGGTTGGCCACCATAATTCCCTTTTCGATATCAGGGATCAAAGATTTTTCCCATGGCTGAATAGAAATAGTCATCCCGTCCGGGGTATTCACATTGGCAACCTGATTTAACGGAGTAGGAGTACCGTAATAATCTACCATGACCGAAGAAACCATAGATGGAGAGGCTTTACCTGCCCTGATGTTAATTAACTTCTTTTCCAGGTGCTTAAGAGCATTACCCATGGTCTCCCTGGTGCTGTCTATTATAAACTTAATTTCTTCTTCCATGATTTAAAATTTTAAAGATCCTTTTTCAAAAATCAAACCAAAGTTACAAATTTACTTTTGTGCCAATATTTTCTCCAGAAACCACCTTGTACAAATTTCCCCTGGTATTCATATCGAAAACTATAATTGGCAATTCGTTTTCCTGGCTTAAAGTGAAGGCAGTGGTGTCCATTACTTTCAGCCCTTTTTGCAGCACGTCTGCAAAACTGATGTTGTCAAATTTAGTAGCATCTATGTTCTTTTCCGGATCACTGGAATAGATACCATCCACTCGGGTGCCTTTCAGAATTACCTCTGCGCCAATCTCTATTGCTCGAAGAACGGCAGCCGAATCTGTAGTAAAATACGGATTTCCTGTTCCACCTCCAAAGATTACAACGCGGCCTTTTTCAAGATGTCTTATCGCTTTTCGCCGTATAAAGGGTTCGGCTACTTCATTTATTTTAATCGCACTTTGTAAACGGGTGGGTATATCTTCGTCCTCTAGGGCACTTTGTAAAGCCAGACCATTTATAACAGTGGCTAACATTCCCATATGATCGCCCTGCACACGGTCCATCCCACGACTGGCACCTGCCAGGCCTCTAAAAATGTTTCCACCACCTATTACTATGGCAACCTCCACACCTTTATCGGTAATATCCTTGATCTCTTTAGCATATTCCTGTAATCGATCGGGATCTATTCCGTATTGTCTGCTTCCCATAAGGGCCTCACCCGAAAGTTTTAATAGAATTCTTTTGTATTGCATAGTGGTTTTTGTTGCAGCAAAAATAGCGAAAATTATGCATGAATTTCGAGTTATAAATTCACAAATCCAATAGATTCTCGTACAATTTCGGCATTTCTGAAGATTTAAAACTTAGTTATCCTCTATACCTGCTCTATAAAGAAATATTTAATTGATTTGTTTCACACTTGATGTTTTAAATACAATTCCTATTTTTATACTTGATTCCCCTCTAATGAAATATAAAACCATGACCATGAATAAATTGACCAGCCTTCTTGTGTTGCTGGTTCTTATTTCCTGTAAGGAGAAAGGACTTGACACAAAATTAATAGCCGCCAAGTATTATCAAGGAGTTGTAAAGGTGGTACTATTCGATCCAGAACTGGAGAAAATAGAGGCAGGAAAAGGCTATCTCAGCCGAGGGTCTGGATTTATTGTTACAGAAGACGGCTACCTCTTCACCAACAAACATGTGGTAGAAACCAGCGTTAAAGGTTATCTGGATTACGATATCACCGAAAACAACGTAAAGAAATCAACTATTTCGGTTTATTCAGATGAAATAGTGCAGAGCAAAGATCTGCTCAAGGTATATAACGCCGGTTATACTGTGCCGGTAATTCAGGTTTTTCACGGACAAGGGGAGAACGATTACGACCTGTACATTGCGGAAGTAATTTCTATTGGTACCGGGACCTACGATGGTGCCATGCTAAAAATTGTAAGTGACATGGAAGGTAATCCGGTTCGCCGAAAATTCACTACAGTTCCTATAGGGAACTCAGATAATGTTAGCCAGGGAGAAAAACTATGTGTGTACGGATATCCTGCACAATATAAAGGAAATGCAGATCTCATGATGAAAGACCTTAGTACCATTAGTGTTGGTATCATGAGCGGGAACGACTATGTTCTCAATTCAGATTACGGCTATATAAAAACAGATGCCGAAATTCATCCTGGGAATAGCGGAGGCCCTGTTTTTAATGAAGAAAATAAAGTTATTGGGATTGCTACTGCCAAGGGTAGATCTACCGGAATTGGGTTGGTTGGCGGGATCAATGGGATGTATTATATCTCGGCTATAGACAGTAAAGCGCATAGCAAACTAATAGCAAACGGACTATCACTTCCAAGCAGATCTTCTTCAATAAATACAGTAAAAGGAACTCAACAACCCATAAAAACGGTAAAGGAGATCAACGACCTCATTGCTGCACGAACTAAAAAACCGTTATCCCCTCCATCTACCTCAACCGGCGATTATTATGTGAAATCCCAGATATTCTTTTCACATTTATCTCCCGCTAAAAATGAAAACCTGATCCCTAACAAAACTAAGCGATATAAATCGTTCAATATCGATAAAACAGCGGGCGGGACCATTTGGTTTTATGTAGATAATTACCCAAACAAACTTAACACCTCGAAAATATCGGTATTGATCGACAAAGAAACCAGTCCCGGAGTATATACTAAGTACAGGGATTTTGCCGTAACAGTTAATCCTTCGCACGACATCAAGTACTTCGACGTACATTTCTACGATGAAGGAAAGTTCAGGATAAGAGCATATTCTAATGAGTTGAAATATATAAATACATCTTATCTAACCCTATCATATTTTAAATAGAGGTATAAAAAAAGCCGTGATATCAAAATCACGGCTTTTTTTATTCTTTGATGTGTCTTAAGACAGGGAAACTCGTTCGAAGTTAACTACTTCAACGTCCCCATAGGATTTCACATACTCGGCAACAGATTGCTTTTCATCTTTGATAAAATTCTGGTCAAGCAGACATTGCTCTTGATCCAGAGTAGTATTATCGGCGATGAAACGCTCCAGTTTTCCAGGTACGATTCTGTCCAGGATCTGTTCCGGTTTTCCTTCAGCGATCAATTCGGCCTTGATATCTGCCTCGGCCTGTGCAAGTACCTCATCGGTAAGTTGTGCTCTGGAGATATATTTAGGAACGTTTTTCAAAGTTTTACCTAAACGACCTAATTCTATATTATCCTTTTCGATCACAGCAATGCGAGCTTCAGTTTCTGAAGCGATAAAATCTGCATCGAAATCTTTGTATGATAAGGTAGTAGCACCCATAGATGCAATTTGCATAGCAAGGTCCTTAGCTAATACGTCAACGTTGTCAACCTCTGCTGAAAGTCCTACTAAAGCTGCGATCTTGTTACCGTGAATGTACGAACCAACATAAGGAGCTTCAAGGGTTTTATACGCCCCGATCTCAATTTTTTCTCCAATTACACCGGTTTGCTCGGTAAGTTTTTCTTCCACGGTCATCCCGTCGAAATCTGCAACCATGAACTCTTCTTTAGAAGAAGTTCCAAGGGCGATCTCGGCCATTTTATGTGCCATAGCAACATAATCATCATTCTTGGCAACGAAATCGGTCTCACAGTTGAGTGATACAATAGCACCTTTTGTGTTACTGTCGTTTACCTTCGCAATAACAGCACCTTCACTAGAATCACGATCGGCTCTTTTTTCTGCAATTTTCTGTCCTTTTTTTCTAAGGATCTCAATTGCTTTATCAAAATCACCTTCTGCCTCGACCAATGCCTTTTTACAGTCCATCATTCCGGCTCCGGTTTTTTGTCTTAATTCGTTTACCATTGCGGCGGTAATCTTAACCATTTCCATAGTGTTTTGTGTTATGAATTTAAAAAGTTGTTCAATTGATCCTACAGTATAAGATCAAACAACCTGAATACTTTATCTTTTTGTTATTCTTCTTCTTCGCCGGCAGCGACAGCTTTAGCTTTGGCCTTGGCAGGAGCGGCAGCTTTAGGCTCATCACCTTCAGCGGCTTTTCCGTTCTTGCGTTCAGCAAGTCCTTCAATAATTGCTTCCGATACTCTGGAAACGATTTTGTCTATTGACTTAGAAGCATCGTCATTGGAAGGAATCACAAAATCGATCTCACGTGGATCACTGTTTGTGTCTACCATAGCGAAAATAGGGATGTTTAATTTCTGAGCCTCTTTTACAGCAATGTGTTCGCGTGTAGTGTCTACTATGAACAGCGCACCGGGCAAGCGACTCATATCACTAATCGATCCTAAGTTTTTCTCAAGTTTCGCACGTGTACGATCCACTGCTAATCGCTCCTTCTTGGATAGCGTATTAAAAGTTCCATCCTGTTTCATACGATCGATCATCGCCATTTTCTTCACAGCCTTTCTAATGGTTACGAAGTTTGTAAGCATTCCACCTGGCCATCTTTCTGTGATATACGGCATGTTGGCATTGCTCGCTTTGTCTGCAACGATGTCTTTTGCCTGCTTTTTGGTAGCAACGAAAAGGATCTTACGGCCGCTGGCAGCGATCTTTTTCATAGCTTCACTAGCTTCTTCAAGCTTAGCAGCAGTTTTGTAAAGGTTTAGGATGTGGATCCCGTTACGCTCCATATAGATATACGGGGCCATGTTAGGATTCCATTTTCGGGTAAGGTGTCCAAAGTGTACACCAGCGTCAAGTAATTCTTTGACTTCTTTGTTGTTTGCCATTTTGTTTTAGTTTACGTTCCTGTTTAGATAGCAACCTGTTCGATTTCCGACTTAGGTTTAGATGCTAAACTAACATCCCACCGGCAGGCGGGAATAACAGCTTAATAATAAAATATGAACTTATAACCTTGTTTGGGTACTCCATAGGGAATACCCAAACAGGTTGAAAATTTTAACGTTTAGAGAACTGGAATTTCTTACGCGCTTTCTTCTGTCCGAATTTCTTACGCTCCACCATTCTTGGGTCTCTTGTTAACAAACCTTCTGGCTTTAAGATGCTTCTGTTTTCCTCATCTAGTTCGCACATAGCTCTGGATAAAGCTAGTCTAACAGCTTCAGCCTGCCCTGTGATCCCACCTCCAAATACATTAACATTAATGTCGAAATTATCCACATTATTAGTTAAGGCAAGAGGTTGCTTCACTTTATACTGTAAGGTTGCAGTAGTGAAGTATTTATCCATATCGCGCTTGTTCACGGTAATATTACCCTTTCCTTCTGTAAGGTATACACGCGCAACTGCAGTTTTTCTTCTTCCTATTTTATGAATAGTCTCCATGCTTACTTCTTGTCGTTAAGGTTAATGGTTTTTGGTTTCTGTGCTTCCTGGTCATGCTCAGTTCCGGCATACACTTTCAGGTTTCTGAAAAGTTCGGCTCCTAATTTATTCTTCGGAAGCATTCCTTTTACAGCTTTTTCTACAACACGGGTAGGATCTTTACGGAAGAGCTCACTGGCAGTTAAACTGCGCTGCCCTCCTGGATATCCGGTGTGACGGATATACGTTTTCTGTTCCCACTTGTTACCACTAAGATTAATCTTTTCAGCATTGATAATAATAACATTGTCACCACAATCCACATGAGGCGTGAAATTTGGCTTGTGTTTTCCACGAAGTAATTTAGCGACTTCGCTCGCAAGACGACCCAATGCTTGCCCGTCCGCATCAACTAACAACCACTCCTTATTTACAGTGTTCTTGTTAGCAGATACTGTTTTGTAACTTAATGTGTCCATTTAGTTTTTTGTCAAATAGTTAATAAACATTGTTTCCCTTCAAAAAGGGCTGCAAATGTACTACTATTTATTTGAAAAACAAGAGGTCGTTGGATATTTTAGCCTCAGGGAAATGCCCTTTTAAAAAGTTAAAAATTTATTAATTAACAATTAAAGGTGTCACTTCTCTGTTTAACTTATGTCATTCATTCATCAATCAACAACTAATCAGTATGTCAATCCTCCGATCGTTATACCTGATAACGGGTATAATATGTTTTCAGCCATTATTCGCACAAGACCAATCAACTACCGACAGTATACAGGTAAATTACGAAAAACGAGTCTACACCACTACCTCGGTTGCAGACCGGGAACCCATTAAAATAGACGGTATTCTGGACGATGCCGCTTGGGAGGCAGTAGAATGGACCACAGATTATGTGGAGAACCAACCCGATATCGGTACTGCACCAACAGAGCAAACCAAAATGAAGATCGTTTACGATGATAAGAATATCTATTTTGCTTTCAGATGTTACCAAAAAGATCCTTCTACCATCGAAAAACGTATGGGGAGACGGGATGATTTCCCAGGCGACTGGGTTGAAGTTAACATTGATAGCTATAACGATGATCGAACCGGGTTCTCCTTTACAGTCTCGGCTTCTGGGGTGAAAGGAGACGAATTTATCTCAAATAATGGAAATAACTGGGACTCCAGTTGGAACCCCATCTGGTATACAGACACCAACATAGACGACGAAGGCTGGACCGCCGAAATACGTATTCCCTTAAGTCAGTTGCGATTTGGCAACGACGACGAACAGGTATGGGGGATCCAATCTACAAGACGATATTTTAACAACGAGGAACGTTCGCTGTGGCAACCGGTACCACCAAGTCCGCCGGGATGGGTAAGTGAATTCGGTATTCTTAAAGGAATAAAAGGCATAAAGCCGCAAAAACAACTGGAAATTCAACCTTATACCGTCGCCCAGTTGGATACTTATGAAGAAATGCCCGGAAATCCGTTTAGGGATGGAAGTGATACCAAACTCACGGCTGGCCTGGATGCTAAGATCGGGGTTACAAACGACCTTACCCTGGACCTTACCATTAACCCGGATTTCGGACAAGTAGATGCCGACCCCGGAGCCATTGCACTGGATGGGTTCGAGATCTTCTTCCAGGAACGAAGACCCTTTTTTGTAGAGAATAAAAATGTGTTCGACTTCACCGTTGGAGGTGGGGCAGATAATTTGTTCTTTTCAAGGAGGATTGGAAGAACTCCGCAAGGATACACAACCGCCGATGCCAGTATGGGCGAGTTCGAAGATTTCCCAAACAATACAACTATTTTAGGAGCAGCCAAATTTAGTGGGAAGACCAAGAACGGTTGGGCACTCGGACTCCTGGAAAGCGTAACTTCAAAAGAATACGCAGAGATAAAACTCAATACAGATCCGGAAGTTCTCGAAAACCTGGAACAAAGAGGAATGCCGCGTGAGGAGCTAGTAGAGCCTTTAACAAATTATCTGGTGGCCAGAGCCCAAAAGGATTTTAACGAAAACAACTCTTATGTGGGTGGGATCATTACCGCTACGAACCGAAAACTGGAGGATAATCTGGACTTTTTAAGAGAAAGTGCTTATACAGGAGGGATCGACGCCCTGCATAATTGGAAGGAACGTAAATATTATGTAACAGGAAAATTCACTTTCAGTACGGTAAAAGGTAGTCCAGAGGCGATAGAGAATACCCAAACCTCTTTAACACATTTGTTCCAGCGTGTTGATGCAGATCATGTGAGCGTGGATCCAACAAGAACTTCCCTAACTGGAACGGGTGGAAGCTTTGAAATAGGCGGCCGAAGTGATAATGGAAACTGGCGTTATAATACAGGTGGAAATTTTCGATCGCCCGAATTAGAATTGAATGATATCGGTTTCCTAAGGCAGGCGGATCAAATAAGTCAGTATGCCAATATCAGGCGTATCTGGAACAAGCCAACAAGTTGGTTCAGGCAAGCTAATATTGGTTTAAACCAGTCCAGCCAATACGATTTTGAAGGTAACTATAACCGCATTCAGTACGAAATATTTAGTTATGTGAACTGGAAGAATAACTGGTGGTCCGAATTTGGAGCTGCTCACAAACCAAGGATTTATTCCAATACCGTGTTAAGAGGTGGGCCAAGATGGCGCTGGAATGAAGAGAATTTCTTCTACTTTTTCTCCGGAACCGATAGCAGGAAGAAATTTAATATGCATGCTGGTTATGTACATTCGGAAGCGAAACAGGATAATTTCTCATTCAGGAGATATGTATTGAGATTTTTCTATCAACCTCTAAATTCGCTGAACCTCAGCCTGGTGAACGAATATCAGCAAAGTCCTAACAAAACACAATATGTAACACAATCCAGTTTTAATGGTACACCGCGCTACATTCTCGGAGAGATTGATAATGAGTCTCTTAGTTCTACATTACGCGTAAACTATAATATCAATCCTAATCTCACCATACAGTATTACGGACAACCTTTCATCTTTAAAGCTAAATTTTCCAACTTTAATTACGTTACCGATCCTATGGCTAAAAACCTGAACGATCGTGTTGCCTGGTACAACGGAAACCAAATAAGTTTTGCAGACGGGGTCTATAACGTAGACGAAGACGGAGATTCCGCGGTTGATTATTCCTTTGGAAATCCAGATTTTGCCTTTGTGCAGTTCAGGTCCAACCTGGTCTTGCGATGGGAATACATCCCTGGCTCCGAAATATTTCTGGTTTGGTCGCAAGGAATCACCGGCTTGGGCGATGTAAACAATAGTTTTGGAACTATTATCGATAATCAATTGCTGAGCGAAAGACCACAGAACACATTCCTAATAAAAGCAACATACAGATTTGTGTTATAAACTGACCCTAAAGGTGAATACGTTTCATCTTTAAATAGTGTATTTCATCGATAAATGAGTGTGGCTGTCGAAAACCAATTTTCGATCAGCCACATTTTTTTGAAGTCTGTTTCCTACAACATACATTTGCTTCACAACTAAATTATAAAGTTGATGAAAAATACTTTTTTTGCCCTTTTGTTGATCACATCATGTAACCTACTTGCCCAGGTTGGAATCGGGAATACAGAGCCTCAGGCCGCCCTGGATATCCAGTCTGGATCACAAGGTGTTCTCCTGCCCAGAGTGGCGTTAACCTCGGTAACAGATAATGTTACTGTGGTTAACCCCAAAGGTGGCGGACTAGCCGAAAGTACCCTTGTCTATAATACCGGAGCAGCTGGACTAACCCAGGCTGGTTTCTATTACTGGACCGGTAGCGAATGGACGCAACTTGCAGATAATTCCCCAAAAGTATATGTAGGGAAGGCCATTATAACAGGTACAGGAAGTCTGGTTATAAGTGGCCTGCCGTTTAAACCCTCAAGTGTATCGATCACTGCTTTTGCGAATGTAGAAACCTACACTTTGAATAGCGATAACGGGGTTGGAAATAATAATACAGGAATCGCAAACGCGTACGGATATATGAAAGGCTTTGCCCGCGATCGATCCGGAATTATAGATCAACAGGTAATTTACGGAGGAGGCTCCGGAAATTCGATCAATGATATTTCTCGTTATGCCTCGCCCAGTCATTGTGTTGGATTGAGATATTCAAATCAAAATGGAGATTCTCTTGGTATCACCAGCGCATCACTTTCGTCTTTCAATTCAGACGGATTTACATTAAATGTAGATTCGTATGCCGATAGCGTCGTGATATTGTTCGAAGCTTATAAGTAAGACTACTTTTTTTATAATTAGAATTTTTGTTAGGTTAGATGCTCTCGGAAACGGGAGCATTTTTTAATGCGCCTCTAACCAATTCTCGCCCAGACCCATCTCAACTACCAGGGGAACGGCCAGCTTATAAGCTCCTTCCATCTCTGTTTTTATCATTTGGCGAAGTTCTTCCAATTCGGGTTTATACGCATCGAAAACCAATTCGTCATGAACCTGCAAAAGCATTTTACTTTTAAATTTCTTTTCCTCCAGCTTCTTATGAATATTGATCATCGCGATCTTTATAATATCGGCTGCACTTCCTTGTATGGGTGCATTTACCGCATTTCTTTCAGCCGCGGCACGTACTACGGCATTACTGCCATTTATGGCGTTTAAATATCTCCTTCGTCCTAATACGGTTTGCACATACCCATGTTCGCGGGCAAACGCGATCTGATCGCTTATGTAATCGCGTAGCTTCGGATAGGTTTTGTAATAGGTTTCAATAAGTTCTTTGGCTTCCGTTCTTGAAAGATCGGTTTGATTGCTAAGCCCAAATGCCGAAACCCCGTAAATAATCCCAAAGTTAACGGTCTTTGCATTCCCACGCTGCTCCCGGGTTACTTCCTTTATAGGGATATTAAACACTTTAGCAGCTGTAGAGGCATGAATATCTTCTCCGTCCCTAAATGCCTGAATCATATTTTCCTCTTCACTCAGTGCAGCTATAATGCGTAACTCTATCTGTGAATAATCGGCAGCCAGTAAAATATGGTCTTTATCTCTGGGAATAAATGCTTTCCGCACTTGCCTGCCTCTTTCGGTTCGGATAGGAATATTTTGCAGATTTGGGTTGTTGCTACTAAGTCTGCCTGTGGCTGCCACCGTTTGCATATAATCGGTATGGACCCTGCCTGTGGAGGGTTCTACCTGTCCGGGTAAGGCGTCCACATAGGTGCTTTTTAGCTTTGAAAGTCCGCGATATTCCAGTACATCCCGAATGATCTTATGATCTTTCGCCAGATAAGAGAGTACATCTTCAGCCGTAGAATATTGTCCGGTCTTGGTCTTTTTAGGCTTATCCACCAGTTTCATCTTATCAAATAAGATGTCACCCAATTGCCTTGGGGACCCAATATTAAACTCCTCTCCGGCCTCCTTGTAGATTTCGGCTTCAAGTCGCTTGATATCTTTATCGAGTTCTACAGATAAGCCTTTTAAGAAATTTTCATCCAGGTTTATTCCTTCCAATTCCATGTTCGCCAGTACCCTTAGCAATGGGATCTCGATCTCATCAAATAATTTTTGGGTATTCGCTTCTCCCAGTTCTTTTTCAAAATGTTCTTTCAGTTGCAATGTGATATCGGCATCTTCGACAGCATATTCGGTTTGCTGCTCTAACGGGACTTCCCGCATGGACAATTGATTCTTACCCTTTTTACCAATTAATTCTGTAATAGAAACCGGTGTATAATTGAGGTAGGTTTCGGCAAGTACGTCCATATTATGGCGCATATCGGGGTTGATAAGATAGTGAGCCAACATGGTATCGAATAATTTTCCCTTTACATCAACCTTGTATTTGGCAAGTACCTTTATATCGTATTTTAAATTCTGACCGATCTTCTCGATGCCTTCATTTTCGAAGAAGGGCCGTAGGCTCTCCATAAGTTTACAGGCTTCCTCGAAATCTTCGGGAAACGGCAGGTAGAATCCTTTTCCGGTTTCCCAGCTAAAGGCAATTCCTACCAATTCGGCCGTAAGCGGATTTAGGCCGGTGGTTTCGGTGTCGAAACACACGCTTTTCTGATTGTTTAAATTCTGAAGAAATAATTTTGTTCCCATCCCCGGTTGTACGGTTTGATAGAAATGCTCTATATCGTTGATGGTATTTCGGGAATTATATTTTTTTTGTGTTGCTTCTGAAGGTTCCCCGTCCCCTCCAAATAAGGAGAACTGGCCCGCGCCAGCTGCGGTTGGGCTCGCTTTTGTGCGAGTTGGTTTTTCTTCCGAAGGAACCGATTTGGAATCGCTATTAGAAGGTTCCGAAGTAAAAGTTTTTATAAAATTATCGGTTAACCTTCTGAATTCTAATTCCTCGAATATTTTGGTCACCCCTTGAATATCGGGCTCAGACATTTCAAAATCCTTGGCGTCGAATTCAACCGGAACATCCAACATGATCGTGGCTAACTTTTTGGAAAGCAGACCCAATTCTTTCGCTCCCTCTACCTTTTCTTTCATCTTTCCTTTCAGTTGATCGGTATTGGCCAGAAGACCTTCCATGGAGCCAAAGGCAGCAATGAATTTTTTGGCTGTTTTATCACCCACCCCGGGAAGCCCGGGAATGTTATCTGCACTGTCTCCCATCATGCCTAAATAATCAATTACCTGACTAGGATCATCCACCTCAAATTTCTCCTTTACTTCCGGGATTCCCCAGGTCTCATAGCCTCCACCAAACACGGGTTTGTACATAAAAATGTTCTCTGAGACCAGTTGGGCAAAATCCTTATCCGGGGTGACCATATAGGTTTTGTACCCTTCTTTTTCGGCTTTTTTGGCCAGAGTTCCAATCACGTCGTCAGCTTCATAACCCTCCTTCACCATGATGGGGATATGCATGGCCTTCAGAATTTCCTCTATATAAGGAACAGCGATCCTGATGGCATCCGGGGTCTCATCCCTGTTCGCCTTGTAATCTGTAAACATTTCGTTACGCGCTTCACTACCACCTTTGTCGAAACACACGGCAAGATGATCCGGGCGTTCTCGTTTAATTACATCCAGTAACGAATTGGTAAATCCCAGGATGGCCGAAGTATCCATACCTTTCGAATTGATTCTGGGATTCTTAATAAAAGCGTAATATCCCCTGAATATAAGTGCGTATGCATCAACGAGGAAAAGGCGTTTTTGGTCGGACATTGCTATAATTTAAAGTAGTGTATAAAACTACAAAACTTCTTTGGCGAATTATAATTTATTGCACTGCAATTCGTATTTTTCGGGCACAAAAACCAGTAAAGATGAAACCGTATTCCATCGCAATTCACGGAGGTGCAGGAACCTTGATAAAGGGATTGATGACACCTCAGTTAGAAGCTTCTTATAAAGCAGCGCTGGACACAGCATTGGAAGAAGGGTATGCTATACTCGAGCAGGGAGGCAGTGCGTTGGACGCCATAGAGAAGGCGGTTTGTTTACTGGAAGATTCACCACTATTCAATGCGGGAAAAGGTAGTGTTTTTACAGCCGAAGGAACCCATGAGATGGATGCAGCCATCATGGATGGTTCTAATTTAAATGCGGGTGCTGTAAGCCTTATTACCGGGATCCGGAATCCTGTTACACTGGCGCGGGATGTAATGGAACGGAGTAACCATGTGTTTCTGGCCGGGGAAGGTGCCATGCGTTTTGCTGTCGAGCTTGGTTACGAGAAACTGGAACCCGAATATTTTTACGACGAGGTTCGTTATCGCCAATGGCAGGGGATAAAGGACAGCGATACCTTTCAGCTGGACCACAGTGTAAAGAAAGACGGAAAATTCGGCACTGTGGGAGCCGTGGCCTGCGATGGTTTGGGAAACATAGCTGCCGCGACTTCAACGGGAGGGATGACCAATAAGAAATGGGGGCGTGTGGGTGATAGTCCGATGATAGGTTCGGGAAACTATGCCAATAACAAAACCTGTGCAGTGAGTTGCACGGGAAGTGGGGAATATTTTATCAGGGGTGTTGTTGCGTACGACGTATCCTGTCTTATGGAATTTAAGAATATGTCCCTGGCAGCGGCCGCTTCAGAAGTAATCCATAAGAGAATCACCAAGATTAATGGAGATGGAGGGCTTATTGCTGTAGATGCTGAAGCTAATATTACCATGCCCTTTAACACCGAAGGAATGTATCGCGCTTTTAAAACTTCGAGGGGGGACAAGGAAATTGGAATCTATGCCTAGACGAACGGGGCTTCCATCGGAAGTACCTTTACCTTCTTTTTATTGAGGTTGAAACGGTCTCCATTTGCCAAAACGTGTGTTTTGAGGTTGATTAGAGACATAGGTGTGCCCGCATCCAGGATCTTCTCATTATTGTGTTTTAATTTCCTTGGGTCGAAGAGGATGACCATCCCGGAGCCTATCACTTCGAAGGTATTACAATTTTTGATCACCAGGCCAGTGTCTTCAGCTAGTCCAACCCCTATTAAGTGAGGGTACTTGGCAACAGCTTCTGCCAATCTACCAAATCTGCCTCGACGTATAAAATGCGAATCGATAACAAGATCAGGAACAAAGCCCATCCCTTTTCGCATAATTACTGCCCCCTTAAAAAAGGCTTCGGTACTACTTCCACCTGCGATCATTTCCCTGGCCATACACATGGCTCCTGCGCTGGTACCGGCAATAACAAAGGGTTGATTGTGGTATTTATCCAGTAGTAGGTCGTGCATGGTGGTGTCGCCAATGATCTTAGTGATCTTAGACTGATCTCCTCCAGAGAACATAACGCAGTCTGCATTACGTATTAATTCAAGATTAAGTTGATCTTCTGCTTCTTTGCGTTTTCTAATATCGAGGACAGTAACCTTCTCACAGCCCAGTTTCCGGAATGCATTGAGATAGTTCTCACCCACCTCAACGGGATAGCTGGAAGCGGTTGGAATAACAACTATATTAGCGCTTGTTCCTCCACTTTCTTTTACCACCCTGGCGAGTATTCCTTCCTCAATATATTCGAGTTTGTGATAATCTGATGTTTCAATACCCTTATCTTCATTTCCTCCAATAGGTATCAATATTCCTTTAGCCTTCATACAATCAATTTATTGCGGCAAAAATACGGGTTTTGTTGTAATAAAAATTATATATTTATCTTCTTTCCTAATAAATAAATAACAGCCAATCCAAATGAGAATACGTGAAATAAATGCAATGAGAGGACCTAACTACTGGTCTGTTAGAAGACATAAATTAATAGTAATGGTCCTTGATCTGGAAGAGATGGAGGAGATGCCGTCCAATAAGATCGATGGATTTAGGGAGCGACTGGAGGCTATGTTTCCTACGATGTACGAACATCGCTGTTCGGTGGGAACGCCTGGTGGTTTCTTTCAGCGCGTAGAAGAAGGAACCTGGATGGGACATATTATAGAACACATTGCCCTTGAAATACAAACACTCGCGGGAATGGATACTGGTTTTGGACGCACAAGGGGTTATGGTGAAAAAGGCGTTTATAATGTTGTCTTTTCCTATATAGAAGAGAACGTGGGACGTTATGCCGCCAAGGCTTCGGTAAGTATTTGTGAAGCCTTGATCAATGGAGAGGAATACGATCTGGAACCGGATATTCAGAAAATGCGGGAATTAAGGGAAGCGTCGCGATTAGGACCAAGTACGGGTTCTATTGTTGAAGAAGCAGCAAGCAGAGGTATTCCGTGGATAAGACTCAACAAATATTCTTTATGTCAGCTTGGTTATGGAGCCAATCAGAAAAGGATACAGGCTACCGTAACATCCGAAACCAGCAGTATCGGTGTTGAGTTGGCATGCGATAAGGAAGACACAAAATACCTGCTGGAGCAGGCAGAAGTTGAGGTTCCAAGAGGCGATATAATTAGTCGTGAAAGCAGCTTGAAAGACGCCTGCGATTACGTGGGTTACCCCTTGGTTATAAAACCTATAGATGGTAATCACGGGAGAGGGATTACTGTAGATATACAGAATTATGAAGAGGCATTGGTCGCTTTTCATGCTGCCAAGGAAGTTTCGCGGCGTGTAATTGTTGAGAAATTTATTACAGGTGAAGATTATCGTTTACTAGTGATCAACCACGTTTTGGTGGCAGCCGCCAAGAGAACTCCTGCACATGTGATTGGAGATGGAAAATCGACTGTACGGGAATTGGTAGATAAAGTGAATGAGGATCCCAGAAGAGGGTATGGGCATGAAAATGTGCTTACAATGATCACCATTAACGATCTTACGCGCACGATTATCAAAGACTCAGGTTATACCGAAGATTCGGTGCTCCCGGAGGGAGAACGATTGATTTTGAAAGATACAGCCAACCTCAGTACGGGAGGTACAGCAGAGGATGTGACCGATATTGTTCACCCTGCTAACGTTGCAATGGCAGAACGTATCTCCAAGATCATCGACCTTGACATTTGTGGAATAGATGTGATGACCAGTGATATAAGTCAGCCTCTTTCTGAAACAGGCGGAGCTGTTCTGGAGGTAAATGCCGGGCCCGGCTTTAGAATGCACCTGGCTCCAACTACCGGATTGCCACGAAATGTCGCAGCCCCGGTTGTAGATAAATTGTTCCCTACCAAGGGCGATACGGGGAGGATCCCCATTGTAGCCATTACAGGAACGAATGGTAAAACAACCACCAGCAGGCTCATAGCCCACATGGCAAAGATGAGTGGTTACAGGGTGGGATATACCACCAGTGATGGTGTTTATATTCAGAACAGATTGCTCATGTCCGGTGATTGTACCGGACCGGCTAGCACCGAATTTGTCCTGAAGGATCCCACGGTAAACTTTGCGGTTCTTGAATGTGCACGAGGTGGATTGTTACGAGCCGGTTTAGGGTTTAACAACTGCGATGTCGCTGTGGTGACCAATGTGGCTGCAGATCATTTAGGACTTAAAGGAATACACACCATAGAACAGCTGGCCAAGGTAAAGGGTGTCATCCCCGAAACGGTTTTACCCGATGGCTATGCAATTCTTAACGCAGAAGACGACCTGGTATACGAAATGAGACGTGGGATCAATTGTAATCTTGCACTTTTCGCTTTGGATGAGAACAATCCTAGAATTCAGGCGCTACAGCGCATAGGTGGAATTACCGCAGTGTACGAAAATGGATATGTGACTCTATGTCGTGGTACCTGGAAGATGAGAATTATGAAAGCGGAGAATATTCCGCTAACCTTTGGAGGAAAGGCAATGTTCATGATACAAAATGTACTGGCTGCTATTATAGCAGCGAATGTACGGGGAATTAGTATCGAAGACATGAAGGCAGCCCTGGAAACCTTCATTCCATCTGCTGCACAAACTCCGGGTCGTTTAAACCTGTTTGAGTTTCAGAATTTTAAAATACTCCTGGACTATGCGCACAACCCGGCCGGCATGCTAGCCTTAAAACAACTCACCGATAAGATGGATGCGACAGTAAAGGTTGGTATCATTGCGGGCGTTGGGGACCGTCGTGATGAAGACACTAATGAGATAGGAAGTATCGCGGCAGACATGTTCGATGAGATCATAATCAGGCAGGACAAACGATTAAGAGGTCGTAGCGAGGAAGAATTGATCAAATTGCTAAGCGACGGAATTAAGAAGAAAGATCCGAAAAAGAAAACCACTATTATACCTTCAGAAAAAGAAGCCATTACACATGCTGTTAACAACGCAAAGAAAGATTCATTGATAATTTGTTGTAGTGACGTTGTGCCGGATGCGTTAGAGCTGGTAAAGAAGTTCAAACATCAGGAAGTGACGGGTGAAAAGATCTTCGCCCAATAGCATAAAAACTCCTCCTTCATTCAGCGCAAGGAGGAGTAATGTTTATTGGTTCAAGTTATTATTGGGCACCAGAAGGAGGGCGATAACTAGGTACCACATTTTCTATTGGCGGTATGGACATCAGATAATCATAAATAGACTTTAGATCATCGTTAGATAAATGAGCGAACGACTGCCATGGCATAGGTGGCATAAGAGGGCGGCTGTTTTCCATGCCTTTATATTTACCTTCGGTCATTGCTTTCTTAAACTGATCGAAAGACCATGTGCCAATACCTGTATCATCAGGGGTAAGGTTGGCACCGAAACTGGTTCCCCAGGGACCTACGGCAACTGTGAGGTCGTTGTTTAGTAGTACCCATCTGCCTGGTCCAACAGCATTTTCGGGTACTTCCGGAACAGGATCATTTGCGGGAAACCCCATCATCCATCGATCCAAATCGGGCACGGGACCCTGATCGGTCATTTTCTTTGGTGAATGGCAATGGTCGCAGCCAATTACCGTTACCAGATACTCTCCTCTTTTAATACTTTCCTCCTTGGAAAGAGCCATCTCTTCCGCTTCAGTTTTTTCGGAGTAGTCTTCCTGTTTTTCTTTACAGGAGGACATCATCAGGAGCAGCGAAGTGGAGACTGCTAAAAAAATTGTGGTTTTCATGACTGGTTGTTTTAGTTAGATAATATTTGCTGAATTTTCAATCTAATTTAATCAATAAAACGATTGGTTGTTCATCTTATTCGTTCTACTTCAAATGTGGTATATATTGTTGAAGAAGAGATTGTTAAAGATGATATTCCATGTCCATATATCTCGATATAATCGCCGTTGGAAAGCTGTTCAATAGTGCTTACCGATCGATGTACCGGCCCCGATCCGTGATGTTCGAATCTGGCGTACTTCACCACAGAGCCATTAACATAGACCGCTATAGTGAATGAAGCGGGGTTTGTCATATTCGCCAGGTGAGCCATGCTGGCATCGATACGGTAATAACCGGGTTCGGATACTATAAATCGATTAGATCCAGAATTAAAATTAGATCCTGTATCGAATTCAGTAGTGTCGAAATTTAATTTGGTATAGGTAAAAGCAGGTAACGTTTGATCTGCAGACATGCTCATTTTTGCCAGGGCAAAAGAACTGAGATCGGTTCCAGGATTAATGAAAGATAATTGCCCAGATCCATTTGTGGCCATCACCTGTCCTGAAGTGCCATCTGTTAGTGGCATATTATAGGCATCATTTATGTTCATCGTTCCGTCCTTATAAATACTCAAGGCATTACTTCGGTTTGATGCATTTATGCCATTTCCAATCGAAAAAAGTCTATCCGCACTATTATAAGATCCCGTTGAAGTTGGCACGTAAGTGGTGTTAAAGTTTCCCAGAGCAATTTCAGCGAACGAAGGAGCCACCGTTCCATTACCCATGGCGGTTGAACGGTCTCCCGAGGCTTCAGTAAGATATCCAAAACCCGTAGAGGCTATTCCTGAAGCTAAAGGGGAATACCCCATAGCTACAGAATATATACCTTGATTTGATAAAGACCACGTACTTCCGGAAGCAAACCCGGATCGTGTCACGGAAGTACCAGGGTTGAAGAAGCTGGTAGAAAGATCTGCTGTCACGGAAAACGCAATTCCAGTACCATGTGTTCCGGTTACCCAGAATCCATCGGTACCATTTATGACAACAGGACCATTATCAGCAATAATGGTTCTTCCAGCTCCTGCTCCTCCTTCATCATAAGCACCATCAAGTGTGTTTTTTGTATCTGTTGTTGGATTTGTAAAAGTTAACTGTCCGGCTCCATTGGTGGTCATTACCTGCCCAAATGTCCCATCGGCTGTGGGCATTAGGTATCTCCCGGAGACGGGGTCTGTCCCAAAGGAAGTGCGACCTACAAAGAAGCCGGCAAACCCCGTAGCGCTTTGAACATCCGAATAGATGCCAAAATGTTGTCCGCCAGAGGCTGAGGCGATGTTGGTATACATTCCATATTTATCTCCAGTCCCGCTTCCCGAGATCGAATTATATAGTCCGTAACGCGCACCATTACCTTCAGCTTGTAGTGTGTTGGAAATTCCATATACGGTGCCGGAGTAAGTGGAAGAACTTAGCAACCTGTTTTCTATGCCAAAAAAACTCGCGCTGTTTGATGTGGTGCCTGTAAATTCATTTCGCATTCCATAGGTCCCGGAAATACTATTAAACAGATTATATACACCAAATTCTGCACCACCACTAGCGCTGAAATTATTGTAAAGTCCGGATGTGCTCCCGGTATGTGTACTGGTGAAATTATTGTAAAGTGCATAATAGTTAAAAGCGCCCGAGGGTGTTAGCGCGGTATCCGTATTATATAAGTTGTAGATTGAAGCCGAGCTTGCAGGGGTTCCTTCAGGACTAATTCGGATTGGGTAAATATCGCTTGTTACATCACTTTTTACAAAAAATTTCGAATTCGGGAACCCGCTTAAATCCGTTCCTACTGTCACACTGCCTTGCGTAACTATGTTGTCTGTTATAGTGGTAGAAGAATTGGTTGTTCCGGTGATATACCAATCGGCGTCACTACTAGCGCCACTTATTACAACCCAACTGGTTGTTCCCTGGTCCCAGTAGTAAAACCCTTTAGCAGGACTTCCTGCCCCTGTTACAAAAACGAGCATCCCGTCCTGATCTGCCCCCGGATCAGTCACGGGAAAATCGTTTATTCGGGGAATCAGTATTCCATCTGTATTTGAAGGGGAGGTGACATCACTTGCCGAAATATCCAGGCTGGATTTCGGATCGGTATTCCCAATTCCTACTTGTGCCTTACCTATATAGCTAACAATACCAACGGCTACTACCAGTAATAATCGCTTCATAATTAAATATTTTGCCGGACCTAGCTGAAGGTTTCTAAGAAAGGGGCTAAAAAGGTTTTTAAACTGGAATAAATATAGAATGGGAAGAAGGGTTAACCCTGAAATTTTTAGTCAATGCCCCATTATTTTTAGTGAATGAGATCAGGCGGTACTTAGTCTTTCCTTAATAGATTCACGGTTGGCACTGCTTAAAGGAATTAATGTATCTTCTATAAGCAATGAGTCTGAAGTCATTTTACTAACCCTCCTCAGGTTTACAGTGTATGATCGATGGGGTTTAACGAAATAGGTGGGATTAAGTCCCAGAGAGGTATGTTTCAGTGTTTTAGGGACCAGGTATTTGTGATCCTTTGTTACAACGAAGCAATAATTGTCGAAAGCCTTGAGGTAAAGAATTTCGTTCTGGTTAAGCTTATATGTTTCTCCTTCCGATTTGAATAATAAGAAATCATCTTTATTGGTAGACAACTTATGCCAGGCAAGTTCAATGTTAGACCGCAATCCTGCCTCTGTGAATGGTTTTACAATAAAACCCAGGGGATGGGTCTGTTTTACACGGTCTATAGTATGTGGGTCGGTTTGAGAAGTGAGAAAGAGATACGGGATATTGCGTGCATCGAGATCTATTGCAAGGTCAATGCCATCCTTCTCGCCGGCCAGTTTAATATCCAGTAACACAAGATCTGGTTTTTGTCCCTGAATTGCTTGTATGGCTTCTTCGTGATTTTCGGCATCCCCTATTACGGTAAAACCCTGCTTTTTTAGAGCGGTCTCAATAGTAACCGCGATTAGGGGTTCATCTTCAACAATTAATATGCGCAAGGAATACATCTAATGATTAGGTTTCGAATCTATTTTAAATTTTGCCGGTATCCACAATAAATTTAGTGAAAGATCACAATTTTTTAGGGAACCAGATTTATGTTAGTAAGTTAAATCTACTTACCTCAAGGATCGCAGTGGTTCCATTTACGGGAGCTTTCTTAAATTGTAAGGTAGCTTTTAGTTTTTTTGCAAGTGCTTTCATAAGTTTAATTCCGAAGGAATTTTCGCGAACATGCTCTGGCATACCTTTGCCGTTATCACTTACTTTCAGAATAAGCCTGTTACCTACTTTTTGAAATGAAATTTCCATCTTTCGATCTTTATCGTCTTCATTATAGGCGTGTTTTAGCACATTGGTAATTAACTCATTTAAGATTAGGCCAATGGGTGTTATGGATTCGATATCCAACAACATCGATTCCACATGCAGCGTATAGTTTACCATTTTGCCATTTTCCTGATGGCTATCGAAAATTTCTCTGGTAAGATCGTGGAAGTATTCTTTGGTATCTATCCCCACTAATTGATCTTTGTTGTATAATTTCTGATGTATCAATACCATGGACCTAACCCTGTTTTGAGCTTCTTTGATCGCCTGCTGCGCCTCGGAATCCTGCATATTCTCCGATTGTAAATAAAGTAAAGATGAAACTATCTGAAAACTATTCTTAACCCGATGGTGTGTTTCTTTTAACAAGACATTTTTTTCATCCACGGTAGCTTCCAGAAGCTTTTTCTGCTGGGCTAGCTTCTGGTTTTTCTTTTTGTTCTTCAAAAAGAATACACTCAATATTAGAAGAACCACAAAAACAGATCCCAATATCCAGTACAATAGTCTTTTTGAAGCGGCCTGTTGTTCCAGCTCTCGTTCCTTGGTTTGCAGATCGTATTTTACTTCCAGTTCGGCTATGTTTCTTTTTGTTTTTTCTGAAACCAAGGTATCCCTGAGTTGAGATACCATATTTTTAAATTTCAAGGCATTTTTAAAATCATCGTTGGCTTCGTATGCAACGGATAATTTCTCATAGAGTACCATTTTTTGCTGTCGGCGATCTGTACTGTCCAGACTTCTAATAAGGGGCTTAAGAACCTCTATTGCCGCCTTTGGTTCTCCTTCTTTCAGATAAATATTAGAAAGAAATAGGGAGCTGTACATCATAGAATTTATGGCGCCCATACTATCGCTCACCCTTATTACATCCTTATATCTTTTAATATTTTCGGCGGTAGCCGATGTATCAAATATATGGGCGGTAGGTAAATGAGTAAAAGGTATCTCAGGTTGCCGTTTACTGTAGTAATTCGCCAGGAGTTCGGTAAATCTTGTTTGTTCCTTAATATTGCCAAGACGTTTAAAATAATCTACCAGGACAAAAAGATAAAACCCTCTTTCGGGATGATCTTCAACCAGGTTCAAGGTATCCCAGGCTTTTAGATAAAAAGTTGTGGCCTGTTCAAAATCTTCAATGGATTCGTACATCATTCCTTTAGAATAATTTACGCTGGCGATGGCATCTGTTTGTTTCAATTCTACCGCCATGGACTCGGCGATATTTAAGTGGGAGAGCGCTTCTTCGGCCCGGTTCTGAAATATAAAAGCATTTGCAAGACTCACGTGAAAGCTAAAACGGTCTTCAATTTCACCATGCTTTTTACTAAGTTCGAGTCCGAGGTTAAGGTAGCCTATAGCTTCATCGGGCGCATCATTTGCTATCAGAAAACCTCCTAGATCTCCTAGCGCGATCATTTTGATAAAAGGATCATTTGCTTTGTCTATCAAGTATTGATATAGGCGATTGGCTTCAACTCGCTGGAGAGATGATAGCTTTAGATTTATTTCTTCCATCCCACTTCTCAACTGCTCTTTATCATGACGGGAGACCGATACCAACATACTGTCTATGTATCTTTTATCTATTTGCTGAGCAATACTTTGACACGAAGCAAGAAAGATGAAAAAACAAAGCAAGCTCTTGAACATAAGTTGTATTTGGTCGGATTTAATGGGTAATTTACAAAATTATACTGTCCTGTTCATGCAAGTCGTCACAGCACTCTCATAACAGGGTTTAAAGAAATTTTAGTGAGGAGGATCGAGTAGTATATCGTAAAACAGTGGGTTGCAATATCAAAAATTAAAAATGAAGAAATAGAAAAGCCACCACAGATGTGATGGCTTTTCGCCCCAAATTTGATCGATTCGCTTAAGCGTATCAACCTACTTATGTAGTGCAAAATTACAAAAAAAATTTATCATCGCCATTCCTTGTAGGAATTATCTGAAACAAATCTTCCCTACTTCAGTGTGGCTAACCTATTGAAATGTAGAATTTTAACTTTGTTGAGATTTCTTATTGTAAAAATCGGATGGGATATTCTCGTTTTTATCTTCCTGGTAACACGTTACCCAAAAACCGTTATGAATAGCATAAGCACCGGTCTCACCTCTTTTATTTACCGCGATGAAGCCAACCTGAAAGTCTTCTATATTCTTATTCTTAGCTACAATACGGCCAATAGCTTCTTCACAAGCCTCCTGAGGTGATTTCCCTTGTCGCATCAATTCCACGATAAGGAAGCTTCCAACAGTTTTTAAGACAGCTTCTCCTAATCCCGTTGCCGTTGCTCCACCTACTTCATTGTCTATAAATAGGCCGGATCCAATTATAGGGGAGTCTCCTACACGCCCGGCCATTTTATATGCCAAACCGCTGGTGGTACATCCACCTGCTATATCTCCCTTACTATCAATGGCTAACATCCCGATGGTATCGTGATTTTCTATATTGATGATGGGCTTGTATTCCGACTTCTCTTTCCATTTTTCCCAGTCTGCTCGTGATTTTTCAGTAAGCAGATCCTCGGGTTTAAAACCGGATTCGATTGCGAATTTCTCTGCCCCTTTTCCCGCCAATATAACATGGGGCGTATCTTCCATCACTCTTCTGGCAACAGAAATAGGATGTTTTATATTTTGAAGATATACCACCGCACCGTAATCACCATCCTTGTTCATTATACAGGCGTCGAGCGTCACATTTCCGTCCCGGTCCGGCAGTCCGCCAATTCCAACCGATTGCCCATCTGCATTTGCCTCTTCTACCATACATCCCGCTTCAATGGCATCCAGCGAACTTTTACCCCGCTGTAGCTCATCCCAGGCCTTGGCAGTTGCATTATTTACATTCCAGGTAGCCACAACCACAGGTAAACTAACTTTATTGCCCGCTTCCATTGGTTTATTGTCTGAATGGGTTGAAGTTTCCCCACAACTAATAACTGCACTTCCGGCAACCACACCTAATCCGGATAAGGAAGCACTCTGAATAAACTTTCGTCTTTTCATTTTTGTTTATTTAATTTCTATTTCGTCCACGAAGATCCATGCCTTACCATCGTATTCGTAGCCCAGGTGCCATTTGGGAAGATTTCCAAGATTCCTGGCTACAATTTTAATATACCTGGCACTATAACCTCCCATATTGAACTGTATATTCTTTATTTTTTTTTCTTCGGAAGGAGCCGCTGCATCGATCTTTTGAGGAGGTAAATTTTTATAGAAGTTCCTCGAATTATCCGAAACATAACATGTTACTTCTGTGGGAAAGAAAATCCAACTCCTTTGATCTTGCAAGAAATTCACAGAGACGGTTTCGAACGGTTTTACCTTTCCCAGATCGATCACTGCAATTACATCTGTGTCCTGATAGCCTTGCCAGGCACCTGTCCTGAAATCTTTTGTTCCGTTTATGCCATCTATAAGGGCGTCGTTACCACCTGCATTGTACTGGTTGGCATATTCGGTTTCCAGGGAGATACTCACTTCCGGGTCTATCTTGTAAAAGCGGGTGTTCAAGGTAACACTGGTTCCTTCGGAAGTTTCGGCATAAGCGCTCAGTATACTTTCATCCCTAAGGGCAAACGGCGTTTCGTACAAAGTAAATTCAGAATCATTTATACTGTAAAAGATCTTCGCGCTTTTATTTGCCACCCCTAGTTTAACTACGGTGCTATCTTTAAAAGCAACCTTTCCTTCAGCAATAAAAGGTGCCGGAGTAATAAGATGATCGGTAATTTCGGAAATAGGGACTGCCAAATCTGTAGTTCCCCAATCGGAAGGAGTGCTTGTCATTTCAAATACCAAAGTACCTCCATTTATAATTTCGTCATGCCGAATATAGGTTCGATCCAGGGGTTTACCATTGAGTCTGGCAGAAGCGATATATTTATTCTTTTCAGAAATAAAATTTGCAACCACTGTAAATTGTTTGCCAGATTCCAGGTTTATGGTAGCTTTTGGAAAGAGCGGAGTGCCTATAACATACTGGTTGCTGGCTGGAGTCACCGGATAAAATCCAAGAGAGCTAAAAATATACCAAGCGCTCATTTGTCCGCAATCCTCGTTCCCACTGATCCCGTCCGGGGTGTTGGTGTACAATTCGGTTAGAATTTGGTGAACCAGTGATTGAGTCTTATAAGGTTTATTCACAAAATTGTATAAGTAGGCCATGTGATGACTAGGTTCATTTCCATGTGCATATTGACCAATTAGTCCGGTAATATCTGCCTGATCTCTGCCGGAAGTTTCAGATCTGGCTGTGAAAAGATCATCCAGATGCTGTTTAAAAGCATCCTTTCCGCCCATGAGTTCTATCAATCCCTTAATATCCTGGGGAGCATAAAGGCTGTATTGCCAGGCGTTGGCTTCGGTGTAATTGAAATTTACTTCGTACGGATCGAATGGTCCGAACCAGGTATTTCTGAACCGGCCGCGCATAAATTTCGACTCAGGATCGAAACTGTTCTTATAGTTTTGTGCTCTTTGGATGAAGGTTCTATAGATTTCATTTTTGCCCATTTCCGCGGCCATTTTTGCAATGGTCCAGTCGTCGTAGGCATATTCGAGCGTTTTAGAAACCGACTCGCTTTCTTCTTCCACCGGGATATAGCCATATTTCATGTACGATTCCAATCCAAGATGGTTTCTTGTGGCGCTATGGGTCATGGCATTAAGGGCTTTATCGGCGTTGTAATCCCTAATTCCTTTGAGGTAGGCATCAGCGATTACTGGGACGGCATGATACCCGATCATACAACCCGTATAATTTGCAGACAGATCCCAGATAGGCATGATTCCGCCTTCGTCGTATTTGGCGAGGAAAGTATTTATAAAATCGTTGGTACGTTCTTGCTCGATAATGGTATACAATGGATGAGCTGCCCGATATGTATCCCATAGGGAGAAGACTGTGTAATAATCGAAAGACTTTGATTGATGTATCTCCATATCCATTCCACGGTAGCGTCCATCTACATCCTGGTAAAGGTTTGGTGCGAGCATGGTATGGTAGAGCGCCGTATAGAAGTTGGTCTTATAATCATTATCAAGAGATTCGATAATTATTTTTTCAAGCTGTTTTTCCCATAGGTTTTGAGCTTCTTCTTTTACAAGATCGAAGGATTTCGAGCCAATTTCGGTTTCGAGATTATTTCGCGCACCCATCTCATCCACAGCCGATATACCTATGGAGACAATGATGGGTTCGTTATTTGGGTTGTCGAATTCTAGCGCTGCTTTTGCACCGCTTCCCCCACGCACCGAATCTCTTTCGAAATTTTTTATGCGGTGGGAAAACCTAATGTGAAAGAATACACGTTGATCTGCCGCCCAAGCCTCCGAAAATCTATATCCGTTAATTTCATAGTCTGAAAAGAACTCAATATCATAATCAAGCAATTTATCCCGATGTTCCAGGTCGAGAATTACAAATTGATTCTCTGCCGTAGGAAATCGATATCGATGCATGCCAGATCGTTTGGCGACGGTAAGCTCTACGTCAATTTCGGTAGAATCTAAATGTACGCTGTAGAAGCCGGGAGTGGCTGTTTCATTTTCGTGGGAGAAGTGAGCCCGGTAGCCTTTAGTCCCATTTGCCCCATTATAAAAGATCGCTTCATTGGTTGGCATTAGTAAGATATCACCATAGTCACTCACGCCGGTTCCACTAAGATGTGTATGGGAAAAACCATAGATGAAACTATCGCTGTAATGATAACCACTGCAGCCGTCCCAGCCATCGAGGCGGGTATCCGGACTTAACTGCATCATACCAAAGGGTAAGGTAGCACCCGGGTAAGTGTGTCCGTGGCCTCCGGTCCCTATGAAAGGATTTACAAAATTAATTAGAGGACCATCCTTTTGGGCAGATGTAACATTTTCGGAATTATTGCAACTAAGGCAAAGCAAACAAAGCGAAAGAAGGAATGATATGGATCGCATGCAGATTAATATGCCGAAAAGATACGAATTCACGTTAAAAAAAAGTGAAGAATTACCCCTGTTTTGCTAATGGCTTTATCTTTAACCCCTAAGAATATTTTATGATCCTGCGCTGGACTATCTTTATAGCAATTTACATCCTTATCGATATATACGCTTTTCAGGCCTTTAGAACTTTTACAAAGAACAATTGGTTCTCGGCGGTATATATTGCGATCTCGGTTTCGCTTCTTTTTTTATTCATATACCAAGTTACATCGGGAGATTCAACAAGGACCATGACTCCTTTGCGGATGTATACTTTTGGATTTGTGGTGGCAATTTTCTTTCCAAAACTGATGTTAGTGCTATTTATGTTGATGGAGGATGTGGTAAGGCTATTGGTAGGGAGTGCGGCCAGGTTGGGAGGGATGAACGACAGCTTCCATATACCCTCAAGGCGGAAATTTGTAAGTGCTATTGCATTGGGCTTAGCTGCGATTCCTTTTAGTTCACTGTTATATGGGATGTACCGCGGAAAATACAATTATAAGGTGTTAAGCTATACCCTGGAGTTTGACGACCTCCCCGATGCTTTCGACGGTTATCGAATTACGCAGATTAGTGATATTCACAGTGGGAGTTTCGACAATGAAAAGAAGGTTGCTTACGGAATCGACCTTATAAACCAGCAGAAGAGCGATGTGATCCTCTTTACAGGTGATCTTGTGAATAATCTGGCAGAGGAAATGGTTCCGTGGAAAGAAATGTTCGCAAAACTAAATGCAAAGGATGGTGTATACTCGGTTCTTGGGAATCACGATTATGGGGATTATGTGGATTGGAGCTCTCAGGAGGCTAAAAAGAAGAACCTTAAAGACCTGATAAGCCTTCAGAAAGAAATGGGCTGGGACCTTTTACTCAATGAAAATCGTACACTGGTTCGAAATGGCGAGCGTATTAAATTAGTGGGTGTTGAGAATTGGGGAGCAGGAGGATTTAAAAAAGCAGGGGATCTGGACAAAGCTTGTGAGGGAGTTCAAGATCATGAATTTAAAATACTTATGAGTCATGATCCTTCGCACTGGCAGCAGCAGGTAAAGACAGACGATAGACATTTTCATTTAACCCTTAGTGGCCACACTCACGGCATGCAATTTGGGATAGAGATTCCGGGTCTAATCAAGTGGAGCCCGGTAAAATATCGCTATGAAAACTGGGCTGGGATCTACGAGGAACTGGGTAGGTATATCAATGTAAATCGTGGGTTTGGATTTATTGGTTATCCTGGCCGTGTTGGAATCTGGCCGGAGGTAAGTGTTATCGAGCTTAAAAAACGCGCCCATACCGCCTAATTCGCGGGAAATGTTATATTTGTATCAACTAATACTTCAAGAGCTATGTCTAAGTTTGGAGAATTAATAGAAACCAATGTCCCCGTTTTATTAGATTTCTATACCGAATGGGATGATGCCTGCAAGGAAATGCATGCGGTCTTACGCGATGTTGCTGCAGCACTTGGTGATAAAGCACGGGTGATAAAGATCGATGTTGAAAAGAACTCTGAACTGGCCGAGGCCTTACGTGTAAAAGGACTTCCAACCCTTATGATCTATAAGAATGGCGAGATGAAATGGCGCCAGAGTGGGGAACAAGATGCCAACACCCTAATAGGACTTGTTAAAGAATTTGTTTAAAATTTATCCTGCACGGACTTCCTTTATTTCTTAAAACTGTAAGTTTATTCGTACTAATATTAAAAAAAGTGGGATAAACTACATGTTATATCGGTGTAATTCAATATTTTGGCAACGAAAAGTACATATTTCGATCTGTACAACGTTATTTTTATTGACATTTATTACCCCAGACTTATGAACCTCAGATCTATTATTATTCCGTTTCTGTTTTTTTCATTGTTAAGTGTGAACGCCCAAGTTGGGATTGGCACTACATCACCTGATGCCTCGTCTGCAGTTGATATCAGTTCCACAGACAAAGGAATGCTCACGCCCAGATTAACTACTGCCCAGAGAACGGCTATCGTTAACCCGGCAGAAGGGCTTTTAGTTTATGACACCGATGCAGATGCATTTTATTATTATGACACAACTAGTTCATCATGGATAACAATAGGATCTGGTAAAACCAGGGATAACTATGTACTTGTAAAAAGTGAGGCCGATTTACCTGCGCCGGCAGCCGGGAAGATTACGCTCGATACAAATGTGTTATACGAAATTAATGGCCTTGTCACCTTATCAAATCCCATAGAACTAAATGGAGCGTACATGATAGGGCTGGACACTAATGAAGACATTCTTGTGTCCGCCGGTGGAACCATTTTTACGGGAAGTACCGGAGGTAGCCTTAGAAATTTAACGCTTACTGCGCCCGGGGGGACAGTCTTTAATCTTAATGATATGTCCGGAACCGAGAATCTGGTGATCCAAAGCATGATCATCGCGAATTCTGGATCTATTGGAAGCATACAAGGATATAATCTTGTATTCATGAACATCATACAATTTTCGGGAAATACCGCTGGGATCACCTATAGTAATATCACCGATCTGCTCTTAAATAATTTAGGATGGTTATCGAACAATGGAGGTGTTTATGAAACTTTTACCGGAACTTTTGCACTTATTGAAAAGGTGAGTGGATTCTCTAATGTAGTAGGGGCCACAGCCGCAATGGACGTCACTGGGATAACATCCATTACTGATGACGCGGTCCTGGCAAGTGTGGTTTTTTCCGGAGGAGGTACATACGTTATTGGCAATTCGCCATATACCGGATTTAATTTTACTAATAACTGGACCGTAAATTGCCCTGGAATTCCAGAAGAGACAGATAAAGTCGCTACGGGCTATATTTATTTTAGCGCCGAAAATAATGTAACAACCAATGTGATTACCGATAATGTGCCCGTTAAGATGCAGGGAACGACTACTGCAGGACAATTTTTTAGAATGGATGACGACAGTGGAACCAATAACCGAATTAAATACACGGGTCTAAAGCCGAGAAACTTTACGGTGTCATGTTCAGCAACTGTGGAACGATCGAGCAATGGTTCGCGAAATGTATACTCCCTAATCATCTATAAGAACGGAAGCATGATTCCTTCTATCGTTTCGGAACAAACTTTTGAGAACGGTGTGAGTAAAAGCAACTTCAACCTGTTAGGCGTACTTTCTATGGCAAATAATGATTATATCGAAGTTTATGTTTCAACCGATAACAGGAATATCGATCCTACCGTGAAACGATTTAACCTGGTACTCTATTAACCTGGACCATGATATCTCGGTTTACAATGTTTTGAGGGTGGATGTAAATGGTTATGGCATTAGGGAAATTTCCCGAAATTCTACCATTAATTCAGAAATTATAAGGCCTTTAAACTGAAGTTATTCGCTGAGGCAAAATCCAGTACTTTTGGTAAGGTATATCGAAGATTCTGCTCAGCTTTCAAGCTGTCGTGAAAAACGATCACACTTCCTTGTTCTGTATTCTTGATCGCATTATGCAAACATTGTTCTTTCTTGAACTTTGGGTGAAAATCGAAAGTTAACACATCCCACATAACGATATTGTAACCCATTTTTCGGAGTTTTGAAGATTGCCTGAAACTCAACTTTCCATAAGGTGGCCGAAATAATTTAGCGTTTGGCTTTAGGCTAAGGTTACTCACTTCGTGAAAGATTTCCTCTGCTTTTTTACAGTTTGCGATATATTCTGCTGTTGAGGTTTTCCAGCCGTTTACATGGTTGTAAGTATGATTGCCAACACTGTGGCCTTCACTTAAGATCCTTCTGAAAATATCCGGGTGTTTCCTTACATTTTCTCCAATACAAAAAAAGGTAGCCTTGGCGTTATACTCGTTTAACGTATCAAGAACCCAAGGAGTGATTTCGGGGATGGGCCCATCATCGAAGGTAAAATAAACGGCCCTGTTTTCATTGGGAAGAGACCAGGTTCGGGATGGATACAACCATTTAAGGAGTAAAGGTGTTTTAACCAGCCAGGTTCTCATAGTTTAGGTTCCGGCTCCTTCTTCCGGGCTTTCTAAATCGATAATGCTATCGGCCTGCAATGTGGTGGTGTCTTCAGGATCTTCCAATTTCTCCGGGTCTATACCTTCATTTTCTGAATAAAAATGACGGAATAATTTGAGATAATCATTGAATTTTGTGGCTTCCGCTTTCCCGTATTCTTCAGTATCATAAACAATCACAATATCAACAATACTTCGATAGCGCTCCATATTGCTAATGATCTCATCTGCCATCTTGTATTGACGGGTAACTTTCATCCCACTAAAGAAAACCAGATTTTCCTGATACTTTTTTGATACTTCCTCGAAGATGGCACGCGCTTTTTCGGGTTTATCCAATTCGTAGTATCCAAGGATGTATGGTTCCAGAAGTGAATAATACTCAAAGTATTTAACAGGCATTTTTTCCATCGCCAGATCTAAGACTTTCTCGGCTTTCTCATTTTCTCCTTCATTGATAAGAGCTTCCGCCAGGCGGGCTAAATTACTTCTGTAAGTGATGCCGTTGCGTCGTGTTTCGGTATCGTGATAAATATCCGGACTGCCGCTATTTCCCCAATCCCAGCTCATCACAACTTCGTACATCTTTTCGGTATCGATGCGGCCCATATCGAAAGGATTTCGTTTATCAACAGGGGTATAGATAGGCACTAGTTTATAGGCAACACCATCCTGTTGCAAGTAATCTTTCATCCATAGATAATCGTCGTCGCCAAAACTACCCCCACTGAAATAGATAGGGCGTTCCCAGTTATTATTGGCAATGATATCGAGCATCATCATCCTGTTCTTGTAAATTATATCTCCCTTGAGTTTGATATCGATGTAGGGTACAATAAGATCGGCGTCCTTTTCGGGCACAATACCGTTTCGTAGTACGGCCTCTTTGTCTACAGGGATCCTAATTATCTTCGAAGGAAAAGTATTGGCTATTTGCCCGCTTTCCAGGGCGAAGGTAGTTGCCGGACTGTCATTGGCAACCCAGTTCATCCATTTTTTAATATCGATAGTATCCTGTGTGGTTTCCTGATAGAATAGGAAATCTCTTGAGCCAAATTTATAGTCGTCGTGTGTAAGTTGAGAAGGAATAGGGTCACTGCTCCAGGCCTTCTTCTTCATATCGTCTATATACCAGTCTGTTTGAAATAAACTCGTATTGATTATACGCACATCCCTTCTGTAACCCTCAATATTCTGTGCGTACCACAAGGCGAATGTATCGTTATCACCAATGGTAAATAATATGGCGTTCTCGTCGCAGGAATCCAAGTACATTTTACCCATGGATTGGGCCGTGTATCTGTTTGAGCGATCGTGGTCATCCCAGTTCTGTGTCGCCAGGATAACAGGGGCGGCTAGCATGGTTACCGTTAGCACTACGGGGAGGGCAATTTTTGGTTTCAAATAATCCTTAACGATCTCGTACAGGGCATAGGCTCCATATCCTATCCACATCGCAAATACATAGAAAGATCCTACCAGGGCGTAGTCTCTTTCTCGTGGTTCGAAGGGTCGTTCGTTGAGGTAGACTTTCAAGGCCAGACCTGTAAATAGGAAGAAGACCAATAATACCCAGAAGGTCTTTTTATCGTTCATGAAGTGAAACATCAGGCCTATTATACCTAGCAACAATGGAAGGAAATAGTAGGTATTCCTGGCTTTGTTGTCTTTTACATCGCTAGGAAGGTTATCCTGGGAACCCAGGAATATCTCGTCTATAAACTTTATGCCACTAAGCCAGTTGCCGTTCAGGTCGTCCAGTTGCCCCTGAACGTCGTTTTGTCTTCCGGCAAAATTCCACATAAAATATCTCCAGTACATATAGCCAAACTGATACTGGAACATGAATTTCATATTATCTCCAAAGGAAGGTTTTTCGATATCGAGGTAGGCACCAAAATTAGTAAGGAAGGTGTGATAGTCTTCAGTGTCTACCAGACCTTCATTGTAAGCCTGCTTAAATTTGTTCACCTCTTCGATGAGTCTCTCTTCACTACGGTATTTTCTTTTAACTGTGAAATCCAGGCCATCGGTAAATTCGAGATAATTCTCAGCGTGTTCTATGCTCCACATCCTGGGCAGGAATGCCTTGTGGGCATCGTCTGTATTCTGGCCGGCGTTCTCATAATTGTTAACGATCACGTATTTTCCGGCTTTTTCGTCTTTTTCGTATTTGGGTTTATCGTCCTTATAAGGGTTGTCCGGATCCAGACCTGCATAGGTTTCGGTGAATTGGGGACCGTAAAACAAATGTGTTTCGGGGTATTGCTCCCTGTTATAATAGGCGAGTAGTTCTCGGGCGTTGTTTGGGTTGTTTTCGTTGATAACCACCCCAGCATTTGCACGAATGGGCAGCATCAGCCAGCTGGAGAACCCGATAAAAATGAAGAGGATACATAGGAGTAAAGTGTTCAATCGAACATAACCTTTCTTTCGAGTGGTTCTCAATCCGTAATAGAATAAGGCGATAAACAGTAGTCCGGCAATGATAGTTCCCGAGTTAAAAGGTAACCCAATATCGTTAACGAAGAACAATTCCGAAGCACTAAAGAATTTCAAGGTCATGGGCAGTAAAAGCTTGAAAATGAAAAGCAGAATTGCTACCATCACAATATTTGCGATTATAAAATTCTTTACCGTGATCGTCTTATAATTTTTAAAGAAATAAAGAAATCCGATGGCCGGGATCGTTAATAATCCCATAAAATGCACCCCGAATGACAAACCGATAATAAAAGCGATGAGGATAACCCAGCGATCACCTCTTGGGGTGTTCATTTCGCGTTCCCATCGAAGTCCGGCATAGAATAAGATGGACATGATACAGGCGGCCGAGGCGTATACTTCTGCTTCTACAGCGTTGTACCAAAAGCTATCGGTAAAGGCAAAAGCCAGCGATCCCACAAACGCACTGCCTAGAATGGCCATAGCTGTGTTTTTATTGATGTCCTGCTGTTTGGACACTAAATTTGTGATGAGGATGGTTAGGGACCAAAACATAAAAAGGATGGTAAAAGCACTTGCGAAGACCGACATCAGGTTTATGGTTAAGGCGATGCTGGTTGGTTCCATGGCGAAGATGGAAAAGAAGGCACCCAGGATCTGATAAAGAGGTGCTCCAGGAGGGTGTCCTACTTCCAGGTTACTGGCGGTAGTGATATATTCCCCGGCATCCCAGAAACTGGCAGTGGGTTCTACCGTGAACCAGTATGTAAGTAAAGCGATGGCGAATACGGTCCATCCTAAGATCTTATTCCATTTTACGAAGTTGAAATCGGACATATAAAGTTTAACGTTATTGGTCGAGGCGAATTTACTAATAATATGGCTAAGGGCACTGCTAAAAAAATGCTAACGTGTTGAAGTGGGGCATTATTTCATGAATATGGGGGTGGAATTAGGTACTAGACCTTTTATTTGGATTATGGGTCATGGTTTTGGATTGGGATTGGCTTGCGATTAGCGGGTTGGAGAATCACAGCGGGGAATTATTTTTGCTGAAATTTGTTTGTGTGAATGAAACTTTATCTTAAATTTGCGCCCACATTATGGTATTGGCCCATGGTGTAAACCGCCATAGGCGGTCTCGCTGGCCAACACGCGTGCCTGCCGTAGGCAGGTCTGGTTCAAAACCAGACTTATAAGGGAAACAGTTGTAATTAATCTGTGAAAATTACATTATTTATTGGCCCATGGTGTAACTGGCAACACGTCTGGTTTTGGTCCAGAAGAGTCTAGGTTCGAGCCCTAGTGGGCCAACAAAAAGCCGCTTCAATCGAAGCGGCTTTTTATTTTTTAATAATTATTCTCATTATTTATTGGCCCACGTTTGTGGGTGGTTGTTTGTTGAATTTTGTAGTTTGAAGGTTACAAAATTCAACAAACTTTCCGTTCCCCATATTCAGATCCGATTAGACTTAAGGAATTTTCATTTTAGTTAGGGCTCTCACGCCAGCGTGGAAGTCTGGCCTGTCGCGATGAATGTCCGCTGGACATTTATTATATCGCTCCGTCCCCTCATTTTAAAAGGTCTAGCAGACCTTTTAACTTCTTCGACGACATTCGGTCCGGATAATTTACACTAAGTAAATCTATCGCACCTCGTCCATTAGTATCAACGAGAAATTATAACATACTCGTTTTATATCTTGATAATATCTGTAGGAGTTTCAACAAGAATGGTTCTGTCGCCACGTAACGCGATAGGCTGTTTCAATATCTCGGGGTTGCTGCGTATCATCTTTATCCAGTCGTCGCTAGATAGATTACTCTTTTCAAAATGTTGCGAATAGGACGGATGTTCCTGATTTACGAGATCCTCGATTTTTAGCTGTAACCTGTTGGCAATCTCGGCAATCTGCGTCCCTGTTAAAGGGGTTTTTAAAACATCCACCTTGAGCAAAGCAAATCCTTCTGTTTCTGCATAGGCAATGGTTTGTTTGGCTCTTTTCGATTTAGAATTGTAGTAAAGCGTGATTTGTCTGTCTGAAGTTGCTATTTCTCCCATTGAATTTCAATTTTATGACGTCCTTATTTGTATTTAAAATTCACTTTCAGTAAATTAAATGATGGCCATTAACATAGCGGGACTCTTATCTATTCTCAATGATTTATCAAATTTCTTCTGAAATCCGGCTGTGTTAATGCCGGTGAGGAATATCATAGTTTCCCGAGTTGATTGAAATTAAATTTACAACTAATAAAAATTTCGACCTATGGATTTATCTAATTTCTTAACGGCTTTCTGGGGATGGTACCTAATAATCTTCTTCGTTATACTTAGCTTCAACCCCAAAAGGATAAAGCAGATCTTTACCCATTTAAAAGATCAGAAATTTGTTATCCTTGCGGCCTTTCTGGCTATAATCATTGGATTGCTCAATATCCTGGCGCACAATAGCTGGGAAGCAGACCACCGGATCATTGTAACTTTATTAGGCTGGAGTTCCCTGTTCCTGGGATTGTCTTTATTTATAATACCCAATACAGTTACTAAATGGCTGCACTATATCAATATGAAATTGGTGCAGGTGCTTTATATCGCCTTGCTAATATTAGGGGTCTATTTGCTTAACGTAGTTTACCAGCTGGTTCCTTATTAAAAAACTCGTGTGAAGATAGTGGGCAGGTTTTAGTTATAGAAAAGTACCTAACTTCTAACAATACAGAACACCTGGTGTAACTATAGAGGCCTGAGAATTGAATCAAACCTTAACACTTATACCATTCGAGATAAAAGCAAATGCAAATCGATACAAATTATGCTAACCTTTAAGAATTTTAACATCGCAGACTGGTTTTCGTTCTATCGGATCGCGGCAGCACCTGTTTTGCTGGTGCTTGCATATTTCGAACTTCGGGAGGCTTTCACATGGATGTTGCTAATAAGTTTTAGTACCGATGCAATAGATGGATACCTTGCGCGTACTCTCAAAATCACCAGCGCCCGAGGGTCTCAATTAGACTCCATGGGAGACCAGATCACTCTATTGATCGGGATCGTAGGACTATTTGTATTCGAATTGGAGTTTATTAAAGACAAACTACCACTACTATTGGTCGTCTTTATCCCCTATTTTGCACAAATGATCATTGCCTTCGTTAAATATGGAAAAGCCACAGCCTTCCATACTTATTTCGCAAAATTATCGGCAATTACACAAGGAATTTTTATCTTATGGACACTGTTTTTTGGTCCGGTTTTGTGGTTGTTTTATGGGGTGATAATTATTGGAGTTCTGGAAACGATAGAGGAGATAACTCTCATTTTTATGCACGATACATGGACCAAAGACGTGAAGGGAGTTTTTTGGGCGTTAAATAAGAAACGGAAGAAGCGAAAGGCTAAAGATAAGGAATCCCGTTAGTCATGCGGAGGTATTCATTTTTTACAATTGTCCTGTTGTGTCTGGTTTTGTTACTTGTAGACACCCTGAGCTATTATTGGCTGCAAAAGATAACAACACTACACCTAAGCCCGGGGATCAAGAGGACGATCGACATTCTCTTTTGGTTCTTCAGTATTGGATTAATTGGGGGTATTCTTATTTTGAAAATAAGGTTAGATTCCATTAGCGCACTGAGAAGACAAAGACTTATTTCCTCCCTTTACGGACTTACCGTAGCTTCCTTTGTGCCTAAACTTATCTTTATTCTTACAATTTCATTACTAACGCTTCTGCATGTTGTGTTTTCTGAAACGGCCTCGAAGATCCTGGTTCCTGTAATTGGCTTACTTTCGGGTTTTGTTCCTTTTCTTGTAATCCTATACGCTATATTCGTTTCGCTTTATCGTTTTAAAGTTCATCATGTAAATCTCCTGTTTAAAAATTTACCCAAAGAATTCGATGGTCTTAGGATCGTACAGATTTCCGATCTCCACCTTGGTAGTTTTAATCGAAAATATCAGATCCTCGAACGCGCATTCGAAAAAATAAATGACCTGAAACCGGATTATATTTTTTTCACAGGAGATCTGGTGAATAATTACGCTTGGGAACTGGAGGGATGGGAGCGATTATTTCTGAATCTCAAAGCGAGAAGAGGAAAATTCGCCATCCTTGGAAATCACGATTACGGGGATTACAGCGATTGGACTTCCGAAGAAAAAAAAGAAGAAAACCTGAAATTGATCAAGGAATTTTACACCGCCACAGACTTTACACTTTTATTAAATGAATCTCGTGTTGACCGAATTGGAGACGACCAGATCGCGATCATTGGAGTAGAGAACTGGGGAAAGCCTCCCTTTCATCAGTATGGCGATCTAAGGCAGGCAATGCAACTGGCCATTCACTCACCCTTTAAGATCCTGCTTTCACACGATCCAACGCACTGGGCAGAGGAGGTGGCTGCTAAGACAAAAATTGATCTTACCCTATCGGGACACACACACGGGATGCAGGCGGGAATTCAGTTTAAAACTAAACAATGGAGCCCTGCCAAACTAAAATATAAACATTGGGCCGGTCTATACCGGGAAGGCGAGCAGTATCTTTATGTAAACCGCGGGATGGGTTGGATTGGTTTTCCGGGCCGTATAGGGATGCGACCGGAGATCACCTTGCTAAAGCTTAAAACCGTGCTTACCACAAAGGATTCGTTACCTGTGCTCGATGGGAATCCTCTCGTTAAGCAAGCGCCAGGTATAGCCTAATTTGCTGTCCTTGTGTAGATTGATAACAAAGTAAAAATTTGAGTTATTAAATATCGACAACAGAAAACCCCACAAAAATATGTGGGTTTTTATGAAATAAAAGGAGAGTAACATACTTTCCTCGCTCTGCGGCCATATTTGTTTTTACTGAATTATTTACCCAGTGAGTTGAACACCAGTCAAAGTTGTTAATAACTGAAATTAATAACAAACTAGTAGAATTTATAACTTTACCAAAAGTACTTTTCTATGACAAGGTTTCTTGTAGCCCTCTTGATCTGTTGCAGTGTTCAGCTTTATGGACAGGACGTAGATAGCTTACAGCTGGTTATTAAATCTACAGATGATCTTGTAGCCAAGGCAGATGCCTATAAATCGCTCTTGAACAAACTTCGAAGTACAGATTCCATTGGTTTTAAACAATATCTTGCAGAAGGACTAACTTTTGCCAGGGAACATAATGATAAGGAAACAGAATTTACGCTGGCGCGAATTGACTGCCGTAGATTATATGGCAACGGTGAATACCGAAAAATGATAGCAAAAGTGGATTCCTTATTGCCACTTGCCAAAATACATGGCTTAAAGCAAATTCAAATAGACCTGCTCAATTATAGCGGAAATGCATATTCAAACCTGTCCGATTATACCAACGCTGCCGTTCAATTCATCGAATACCTGTCTATTGCAACACAATTGCCGGATAATACCCGGGAAGTGGCAATGGCCAACAACAATATAGGAATGGCTTTCCTAAATATGAAACGGTTCGACCAGGCCATAGAATATTTAAACCGATCCCTGGAAGGCCAACAGGATTTCGAGTCGGCCTTTAAAGCACATACCTATTGGAATCTCGGAATATGCTATATGGAACAGAAGCAATATGAAAAAGCACTGGGAATTTTCGAGCTTGGCGTTGAAGAGGCGAATCGAAAAGGTGATGGTTATGCCGCTGCAGGGAATCAACTTTGTATTGGATCTATTTATGTGCGGCAGGATAGATTTGAGGAGGGTATCGAAGCTTATGAGACGGCTTATAATATGAGCACTCGAGCTAAATTGGAGCCTTATAAATTAATTGAGGCGTTGAACGGACTTATCTATGCCAACAATCAGCTAGCGAGACCCGAAGAGGCGAAGAAGTATATAACATTAGCAGATAGTATTACTAATAATCACAATTTATCCGATTTACGCAATAGGGAGTTTTTACTTTACAAAGCTTCCAACCTTTTGCTTCTGGGGAAGCCACAGGAAGCGGATCTTGTCTTCAATAGGTATTCTAAAGCGGTGGACAGTCTGCATAACGAAGAGAACTTGAGAATTATTCAGGAGAAGGAAACCGAATTCAGAACAAAGGAAAAAGAGCAGCAACTTGTACTACAACAATCTAAACTGGACTTCCAACAATTATTAAATCTCTTGTTAGGAATAGGAGCCCTTGTACTTGTATTGGTTGGTTTTTTAATTTACAGACAGCAGCGCTTAAAAATTAAGCACCAAAAACAGGAGCAGGAATTGCAGGAGGCATTGCAGACGGTCGAAACAAATAGGAAACTGGAAGAGCAACGGGAACGAATAGCCAAAGAATTACACGACAATATTGGGTCCCAACTTACTTATCTGGCCAGTGCGGCGCACAATATAGGCGCAGGAATGAGATTGGTTTCGGAAGAGGTCACTCAGAATAAACTCGAGGAGCTATCCGATTTTAGTCAGGAAGCCATATCCGATTTACGCGATACCATCTGGGTAATGAATCGAAGCGCGATCACATGGGAGGACCTGTCGGAAAGAATCAGGTACCTGGCTCATAAGGTATCGAATACAACCGGAATTCTGGTGAATGTTAACACAGAAGGGCAGGATAAAACACCGCTTAATCCATCACAGACTATGGATATTTATCGCATTATTCAGGAGTCGGTTAATAATGCCGTAAAGCATTCCAGGGCGAACCAAATAGACATTGTCCTAAAAATAGACGGTGAGGCATTGGTGGAAATAAAAGACAATGGTACTGGTTTTAATACTGCCGAAGTAACCACGAGTAGCGATGGCTTGCGGAATATGAAGGCGAGAGCAGGAAAACTGGGAGCCGAGCTTACCCTGAATAGCGATAAAAATGGCACCTTAGTATCATTGAAGATTCCCGAATTGCCAACTTAAAGTCGCAAGGCATTACCAGTTTTCAATGGATATACTTTCATTAAGCAGGCGCCAGGTATAGCCTAATTCGCTATCCTTGTCCAGATCGAAAACAGAGTAATAACGAAACATTTTACCTGGGTCATCCTCATCGATCGTAATTGGCTGAAGGGTGTCTGGTCTGTTGTCTTTATGGATCGCCCATCCATTTACTACCTGCTTCCATTGGTTGTCTCTTAATACATAGAGGTAATATTTGTTGAAATTGGGGTCTTTTATCACTGTATTTACCAGTAACAGATCACTTTCAAATTGTGGAAATCTAAGATAGGAGATCTCTGCTCCCAGGCTATTTTTCAGCTGCAATTCGGGAGCGGCATTATCTTCAAAGGCGATCGTGGTTAGAGCGCCGGGCAGGTGAACATTCTTTACATAGCCGTAAAATGCCTTAGTGTTTTTGCGGTAGTTTGCTGTGACAGCGTCTGGAGGAATGGTGGGTGCAATTATCACTTCTTCCGGAGGTTCCACAACCACCGAAGTTGTATCTTTTCCAATAACGACGGTATTGGATTTTTGAGTGGATGTTCCGCAGCACATAAAGAGCCACGACAGCATCAGGACAAAGATCGATCTCATTAGATCTTAAAGGTAATTACAGGCATATTAGCATGATTTACCATATCCTCACTTATACTTCCGTTGAAGAAATGAGACAAGCCCTTTCGGCCGTGCGTACTCATCCCAATTAATTGGGCGCGGATCTCCTTTGCGAAATTAAGGATCCCCTTTTCCACAGAGATGTCGTTATAAATATTCAAGGTATAATTTTCGGCAGCTGTACCCCTAACGAAGGCTTCCATCATTTCACGAGCCTCCGCCGTGGTCTTAAATCCACTGGGAGTATTTATGAGCAACAGGTGCATATGAGCTCCCATGGCTTTGGCAAATTTTTGCGCGTCCATGAACGGTTTTCGGCATTCCTGTGAGAAGTCGGTAGCAAACACAAAATCCCGGATTTCAAAATTAGAATGTTCATTTTTTATCACCAGTACAGGAATCTCCGAGGTACGTACAACTTTTTCGGTATTACTACCAATGAACATCTCTTTAAAGCCACTGGAACCATGTGATCCCATCACAATAAGTTCGATCTTATTTTTATCGACCGCCTCTTTAATATCGTCGTAGATCTCACTGTGGCCAATGGTTTCTTGGATACTGATATTTTGCAGATAGGGTTTTTTTAATAATTCTGAAAAGCGTTTTTCGGCCAACTTTATAAAGTATAAAGCTTCAGGTAAACTGCCGGAGTCACCCGAATTAGCAAGGTGTAAAGGGATTTCCATACTGTGAAGCAGGAAGATCTCTCCGTCGTTTTTCGCGGCCATTTGAGCGGCAACTTTCAGGGCATTTTCGGCTTGTTTTGAAAAATCTGTAGGGACAAGGATTTTTTTCATCAATAGTTGGTGTTTCCAGTTGGTTTTGTTACAGGAAGATACAAAAAATATATCGGTTCACATTTGCTTTTTTATAAGAAAAATATATCTTATATTTGCAGCGAATTTGGTACGTAACAAACCGAGGGGACAATAAGTCCCCTCTTTTTATAGCCAAAAAATAATGCGAGAGCGAGTAGAAGAATTATTGAATGAGGCATTGGGGCAAAAACCGGAGTTGTTTTTGATCGATCTTACTATTTCCGAAGCCAACCAGATACGGATCATTATTGATGGAGATAAAGGCGTTACAGTGCAGGATTGCATAGATGTAAGCCGCGCCATTGAACATAATCTTGATCGTGAGGAAGAAGATTTTGCCCTTGAAGTACATTCGGCAGGAGTTACCGAACCCTTAACCATGGTTCGGCAATACAAAAAGAATCTGGGTAGAAAGCTAAAGGTTCGAACAGCCGAAGAAACCGTAGAAGGTGAACTTACGCTGGTTGATGATAAGGCTGTGACCATTCAATGGAAAGCTCGTGAACCCAAGCCCATTGGAAAAGGAAAAGTTACCGTAAAAAAAGAAGCGGTAATTCCATACAACGATATTGTTGAAGCAAAAGTGATGATAACATTTAATTAGAATGACATGGAAAATTTAGCGTTAATTGATTCATTCTCTGAATTTAAAGACGATAAACTCATTGACAGAGTAACGCTTATGGCGATACTGGAAGACGTTTTCAGAAACGCTTTGAAGAAGAAATACGGGAGTGACGATAATTTTGATATCATTATCAACCCGGACAAGGGTGACCTTGAGATATGGAGAAACCGTGTGGTGGTAGCCGATGGAGAGGTGGAAGACCCTAATGAAGAGATCTCTCTTTCGGAAGCAAGAAAGATCGAAGATGACTTCGAAGTTGGGGAAGATGTGTCTGAAGAGGTAAAACTGATCGACCTGGGTAGAAGGTCGATACTTGCTTTACGCCAAAACTTGATCTCTAAGATACACGAGCACGACAATACAAATATTTATAAGCAGTTCAAGGAACTGGAAGGCGAGATATATACGGCAGAAGTGCACCATATTCGTCATCGGGCTGTGATACTGTTGGACGATGAAGGAAACGAGATCATCCTTCCAAAAGACAAGCAGATCCCTTCAGACTTTTTCCGAAAGGGAGACAACGTAAGAGGGATCATTGAAAGCGTGGAGCTAAAAGGTAATAAGCCTTCCATTATAATGTCACGCGCCAACCCTGTATTCCTTGAGAAACTTTTTGAACAGGAAATTCCGGAAGTTTTCGACGGCCTTATAACGGTTAAGAAAGTAGTTAGAATACCAGGAGAAAAAGCGAAGGTTGCCGTAGATTCTTACGACGATCGTATCGACCCGGTAGGAGCCTGTGTAGGTATGAAAGGATCCCGTATTCACGGTATTGTACGTGAATTGGGTAACGAGAATATCGATGTTATAAATTATACCAATAACCTTAACCTTTTCATAACGCGTGCCCTTAGTCCGGCAAGAGTAACTGCTATTAATATAGACGAAGAAAACAAGCGTGCAGAGGTGATCCTTAAACCTGAGGAAGTATCAAAGGCTATCGGGCGTGGAGGACATAACATACGTTTGGCAGGGCAGCTTACGGGCTATGAGATCGACGTACTTCGCGAAGGTGCCGAGGAGGATGTGGAACTAAGAGAATTTTCCGATGAGATCGAAGAATGGATCATCGAGGAATTCCATAAAATTGGGCTCGATACTGCGAAGAGTGTGCTGGAACATGACATTGACGATCTGGTAAAACGTACCGATCTGGAGCAGGAGACCATACAGGAAGTAATCAACATATTAAAAGAAGAATTTGAAGAGTAGTTAAAAGATTAACTACTTTTATACAAAAATTAAAATAAGGAGAAAGCATTTTTATGGCTGAAGTAAAAACAATGAGGCTTAGTAAAGTACTTCGCGAATTCAATATCTCGCTGGATCGTGCCGTGGAATTTTTGAGTTCCAAAGGATACGAGGTAGAGGCACGCCCAACTACCAAGATCACGGCCGAGGAATACGAAGTGCTTTTCGACGAGTTCCAGACAGACAAGAGCAAAAAGGTAGCTTCTAAAGAAGTTGGGGAGGAAAAACGTAAGGAAAAGGAAGAACTTAGGATAGCTCGAGAAAAGGAACAGGAAGAAAAGGAAAAGAAAAGTGCCTCCAAAGTAATCAAAGCCGAAGCCAAATTAGATGGCCCTAAACAGGTAGGAAAAATAGACCTGAAAGATTCTAAGGAAAAGAAAAAGGAAGCTGCCAAGGCAGAAGCCAAGACAGAGGTTGTCGAGGAAGTTGTAGAAGAAAAACCCAAAGTTGCTAAAACTAAGGCGAAAGCCACAACCGCGGCTAAGGTGGAGAAAGAACCTGTTGAAAAAGCCGTAGAAGAAGTTCCTGAAGACAATAGTAAAAAAGTAGTGGAGACCAATTACCAGAAACTGGATGGTCCAAACTTCACCGGGAAGAAAATAGACCTTTCTCAATTTAAGAAACCTGAAAAGAAGAAGGAAGAGAAGAAGGATGACGCTAAGGACAAAGAGAAGAAGAGTCGCCGTAGACGAATAAGTAAAGAGCCTTCAAAAGGTGCAGGCAACCAAAGGGATAATCGCGGCCGAAGAGGTAGAAGCAATATCCCTAAGGAAGAGCCTAGTGAGGAAGAAGTACAAAAACAGGTACGGGAAACTCTTGAAAAATTACAGGGGAAATCCTCTAAAGGAAAGGGAGCCAAGTACAGACGAGAAAAAAGAGATATTCATCGCCAGAAATCGGAAGAGGAACTGGCCCAGCAGGAAGCAGAGAGCACAGTACTTAAGGTAACCGAATTCGTTACGGTGAGCGAAGTAGCTACCATGATGAATGTACCGGTAACCGAGGTGATCTCGGCTTGTATGTCATTGGGAATGATGGTAACCATGAATCAGCGTCTCGATGCTGAGACACTTACTATCGTGGCAGATGAGTTTGGATATCAGGTAGAATTTGTAACTGCCGATATTGAAGAAGCCATCCATGAAGAGGAGGATGCTCCCGAAGATCTGGAGCCTCGTGCACCAATCGTTACCGTAATGGGTCACGTAGACCACGGTAAAACTTCGTTGCTGGATTACATTCGTGAGGAGAATGTTATTGCAGGAGAATCTGGGGGTATTACACAGCATATTGGTGCCTATGGTGTTACCCTTGAAAACGGACAAAAAATTGCATTCCTGGATACTCCGGGTCACGAGGCCTTTACCGCTATGCGTGCACGTGGAGCTCAGGTAACAGACCTTGCTATAATTGTGATCGCGGCCGATGATGATATTATGCCGCAGACCAAAGAGGCCATAAGTCATGCCCAGGCAGCCGGCGTTCCAATAGTTTTTGCCATCAATAAGGTGGATAAACCAACCGCAAACCCCGATAAGATCAAAGAAGGTCTTGCCAACATGAATTTACTCGTAGAGGACTGGGGTGGAAAGATCCAATCACATGATATTTCCGCTAAAACCGGAGAAGGTGTAAAAGAGTTACTTGAAAAAGTTCTCCTTGAAGCAGAATTACTTGAGCTTAAAGCCAATCCAAATAGAAATGCCTACGGAACCGTAGTAGAAGCCTTCCTGGATAAAGGAAGGGGATACGTTTCAACCATACTTGTTCAGGGAGGTACCCTGGAAGTTGGGGATTATGTACTTGCCGGGCAGCACAGTGGTAAAGTGAAAGCCATGCAGGATGAGCGAGGTAAGAAAATTAAAAAGGCCGGGCCGTCAACACCAGTATCCATACTAGGACTGGATGGAGCGCCCCAGGCAGGTGATAAGTTCAATGTTTTTGAAGATGAACGCGAAGCCAAGGATATTGCGAACAAGCGTATGCAGTTGCAACGTGAGCAGTCTGTAAGAACGCAACGTCATATCACTCTTGATGAAATTGGAAGACGTATTGCTCTTGGAGAATTTAAAGAACTGAATATTATTCTGAAAGGTGATGTGGACGGATCTGTTGAAGCATTAACGGATTCATTCCTGAAACTATCCACGGAGGAGATACAGGTGAATATTATTCACAAAGGTGTAGGTGCGATCACCGAAAGTGATGTACTACTTGCTTCGGCATCGGATGCGATCATTATCGGATTTAATGTTCGTCCTATGGGTAATGCAAGGCAGATCGCCGATAAGGAAGAGATCGATATTAGAACGTATTCCATCATCTATGATGCTATCAACGACCTTAAAGATGCGATGGAGGGAATGTTGTCTCCGGAGTTGAAAGAGGAGATCACTGGAACCGCAGAGATACGCGAGACTTTCAAGATATCGAAAGTTGGAACTATCGCAGGATGTATGGTGACCACCGGAAAGATCTTAAGAAACTCCGGTATCCGATTGATCCGCGAAGGCGTGGTTGTTCATACCGGCGAGCTGGAATCCCTTAAGAGGTTTAAGGATGATGTAAAAGAAGTAGCCAAAGGTTACGACTGTGGAATACAACTGAAGAATTACAACGATATAAAAGAAGGCGATGTAATCGAAGGCTTCCAGGAAGTTGAGGTTAAGAAGAAGTTATAATTCTGAATCCTATAAAACAAAAAAGGCGGCCATTGGCCGCCTTTTTTATTAGGATATGTGTCTCGTAATTATAACGAGAGCTATTTTTTAGTTCTTCGGAAAATCGGCACTTGTCTTGATCTCCTCGATCTGCCTAACATGTCGTTCGCTGTGTGCAGACATAAACAATACTACCTGAAAGGCGTCCACAGTTCCGAAGGGAAACTCCTGAACACGATTCCTGAAATCGGCATTGCTGGTATTCACAAAATCTATATTCTTTTTTCTGGCCGATTTAAAGGCTTTGAGCGTTGCTTCGTGCGAGCCATACTTTCCGGAAGGCTCGAATGGTTTTTGAGTTTTCACTTTATTAGTGCGGTCCACCATCATAGCGATGAGGTCCTTATCCCCAACCGAAACCTTATCCCTGTTAGCAGGATCTGCTTCTGTCTTTAAAAGTCCCTGTAGCATCCCGGCAAAAGTATCTTCGGAAATTGCAATATGTTCAACACATTCTGCAATAGACCAGGAATCGGGGGTCATCTTGTAATTCAATTGTGCCTCGCTAAGCCCGTGAAGTGCTATCATGAGGTGGTCGTGTGAATTGGTCATTTCGGCAACGGCCATTTTACGTTCTTCCTTAGTGAGCCCTCCATCAGATATTGTGAAGCTCAATAAAAGGACGCATACCAGTGGTAATAGTAGTTTCTTCATAATTATGGTTTTTATGGTTGAATATCCTTATTTATACTTAGACGAAGCTACGGCTAAAAACTTGGACACTTTCAGAAAAAAAAATACATTATCCACCTAATACTGAAGAAAATATACTCGAAAAGAGGAGTTATTTACTTTTCTTTTTGCGTTCCGGTTTCAGTATAAAAGCCGAGGAAAAATCCCGCTGAATTTCAATTAGTGCCCTGTCTGCTTCCAGACGGGTAGAAAAGTTTCCAACCCAAACTTTATAATTGGGTGTTTCGTATTCGATAGAGGCAGGCCAAGCCGAATAAATGTTTCGGTATTTTCTAATCACCGAATTTGCCCTATTTAGTTCTCCGTAATACAACTGTATTGTATATCCGTCGCTTAATTTATTTTCTTTCTCGAGGCTTTTTTTCAACTCGAGTAATTGAGGAATTTGTGCATCCTGATTTACTGTGACCGTTGCCTGTTGAGCAGAGATATTGTTAACAGTAAAACAGATTAATATACTGAAAATAAATAGTTTATGAAAATGTGATAATCGCATGTAAATTGATATTGAATACAAATGTAAATCTTATAAACTTCACATTGGTTAAAATTATTATTTAGAATAATTATAAATTAACCGTTAACACTTTGTTTAGATTTCTAAAATCGATCTTATACCGTACTTTTGCAGGGTTATTTTAGGCATGGAAACACCTGCGAAATTCGCATAAGCTATAACCAATTACGTGCCAAACTTTTGACAATAATTAACCATTAGTATGATAAAGGTGAAGTTTCGAAATCTACCAACTCAATTGTCACTTCTGTTGTTAGCTCTTCTGCTAACGTTTTCAACAACCACATACGCACAGGAAGAGATGGCCGATGCCACAACCGAAACTGCTCCGGCTACCGGAGTTGGTGATGCGGCTGCTGGAAAGACCCTCTTCAATGCCAACTGTGCTGCCTGCCACAAGCTCTACAAAAAAGGAGTAGGGCCTGCTTTATTTGGCGTGGGTGACAAATACGATAAAGAATGGCTATACAAATGGATTCGAAACAGCCAGGATTTTATTAAATCCGGCGACCCTCAGGCAATCGCCATTTTCGAAGAGAACAACCAATCGGTGATGACCGCTTTTCCGGCGCTAAGTGATACCGATATCGATAATATAATCGCCTATACTTATACTCCAAAACCAGAACCAACTGTAGCTGTTACTGGAGCCACTGGTGGTGGAGGTGGAAATGGAGACGGCCCAACCAACAACATCATCCTTGCGGCACTTGCCTTGATCTTTTTATTGTTGGTGGTCATGCTGGTGTTAGTTAATAAGACACTTCGCAGGATCGCAGAGGCCAATGGTGTGGAATATGAAGTTAGCGAGAAACGTCCTCCTATTTGGAAAGCATTTGTACAAAATCAATTCCTGGTATTTGTTACTTCTATTTTCTTATTGCTGGCTTCCGGTTATTTTGCCTATGGCTGGATGATGCAAATAGGTGTAGACCAGGGTTATGCGCCGGTTCAACCAATTCACTACTCTCATAAAATTCACGCAGGCGACAACCAGATCGATTGTAATTACTGTCACAGCTCTGCAAGAAAGAGTAAGCATTCAGGGATTCCTTCTCTAAATGTATGTATGAACTGTCACAAAATGATCTCCGAATATAACGGAGAGGAAGATGTTGAGAACGGGTACACAAAAGAATTCTATACCAATGAGATCAAGAAGTTATACGAAGCCGTTGGATGGGATGAGAATACACAATCTTATACCGGAGAAGAGAAGCCTGTGAAATGGGTTCGTATCCACAACCTGCCAGATTTTGCATATTTCAATCACTCGCAACACGTTACCGTGGCGGGAATTGAATGTCAGACTTGCCATGGTCCTGTTGAAGAAATGGAGATCATGTCGCAGTTTTCTCCGCTTACCATGGGATGGTGTATCAACTGTCACAGGGAAACTAATGTAGATCTTAAAGGCAACGAATACTACAAGAAGATACACGAAGAACTTTCGAAGAAGTATGGAGTAGATCAGTTAACCATCGCACAGATGGGTGGACTGGAATGTGGTAAGTGTCACTATTAATAACGAATGAATAATTTTTCAGAAACGAATATGGCATCAAACAAGAAATACTGGAAAAGTGTTGAAGAACTGAAAGAAAACAGTTCTATTGTTGAGACGCTGAAACAAAACGAATTTGTTGAAGAGATTCCCACAGACGATTTTCTTGGGGATAAAGAAACTCTTGAAGCTTCATCAACCACACGACGCGATTTCTTAAAATATGTTGGGTTTACAACTGCAGCGGCCTCATTGGCTGCCTGTGAAGGGCCGGTGATCAAATCCATCCCTTACGTTGTGGCTCCAGACGAAATTGTTCCCGGTGTGGCAAATTACTACGCATCTTCCATTGGTGATGGATTCGATTTCGCCAACGTATTGGTAAAGACTCGTGAAGGGCGTCCTATTAAAATAGAGCGTAACGATCTTGCAAAGAACAATGAGGTAAATGCTCGTGTTCAGGCGTCTGTTCTATCGTTGTACGACAAGAATAGGTTGATGGCCCCCAGAGTAGGAGATGAAGAAGTAAGTTGGGACGACTTCAACGCGGGTGTAGTTGCTACCCTGAGTCAGATGACAGGCAAAGATGTTGTACTTCTTACGCAAACTTTCGCCAGCCCTACCACATCGAAATTAATTCAGGAATTTATTACTCAGTTCCCTCATGTTCGCCATGTAGTTTATGATACAGTTTCTTCTTCGGAAGCGGCAGATGCCTACCAGGCGAAATACGGAAGCCGTGGCTTGGCAGATTACGATTTTTCCAAAGCGGAAGTGATCGTATCTGTAGGTGCAGATTTCTTAGGTGACTGGCAAGGTGGAGGTTACTCTCCGGGTTATATTGAAAATCGTGTTCCGAAGAATGGTAAGATGTCACGCCATATTCAGTTTGAGGCGAATATGACTCTATCCGGAGCTAACGCAGATAAGCGAGTTCCTGTAAAACCTTCAGATCAGAAAAAAATAGTTATGGCTTTAACAGGAGGCAGCATGTCCGGATTACCGGAGGGCGTTGCCGAAGCTGTTAGAGCTGCAAAAGCCGAGCTTGATCGTGCCGGAAATAAAGGTGTGATCGTTACAGGTTTGCCCGACGTGGCTGCCCAATCGGCTGTATTAAATTATAATGAGTCCAGAGGTAGTATGGCTATGGATACCGATAAGCCTCGCCTTACCTCAATGGGGAACACCGCCGAAGTCACAGCCGTGATGAACGGAGTTGTTTCAGGGAGTATAAAAGGACTTATCACAGTAGGAGTAGATCCGGTTTATTCCTTCCCTCATCCATCGTTTGCCGATGCGTATAAAAACCTGGAGCTGTCTCTAGCCTTCTCTATGAAGGAGGACGCTACTGCTTCTCTTGCAAAAATGGTGGCGGCAACGCCTCACTATTTGGAGAGTTGGGGTGATATTCAAACCAAGAAAGGGAATTTTGGGATCACACAACCCGCTATCAGACCTCTTTTCAACACAAAACAATTTCAGGAATGTCTGTTGAAATGGTCTGGTAATGACAAACCATACTACGATTACCTGCGCGAGAATTGGGAAACCAATATTCTTGCCGGAGCCCCCTGGAACAAAGCTGTTCAGGATGGAGTTTTCGAAAGCGATGTTGAACTGGAAGTTCTGGAAACTACACCCGCACTAAATACACTTGAGAGCAGTACTTCTGAAGGCGCTTTATTAGCGAATTCACAAGAAGGTGGTATGGAACTTACCTTATACACCAAAACTTCGATGGGTGATGGACAACAGGCAAACAACCCTTGGTTACAAGAGATGCCCGATCCTATTACCCGAGCTGCCTGGGATAATTATGTTACCATGTCTGCTTCAGATGCTGAAGCCATGGGAATTGAAAACTTCAATGTAGCCAATGGTGCGCTGAACGGAAGTTATGTGAATGTCTCTATGGGAGATGTTACGGTTGAAAATGTACCGGTGATAATTCAGCCTGGTCAGGCAAAAGGATCCATTGGTTTAGCCTTGGGTTACGGTAAGACGGCTGCAATTCAAACCGAAATGCAAACCGGAGTTAATGCCTTCCCTTTGTACAACAATTTCAATGCTGTACAGAATGTAAGTGTTACCAAAACGAGTGGTATCCATGAGTTTGCTTGTGTTCAGCTACAAAATACGATGATGGGTCGTGATATTATTCGCGAAACAACCCTCGAGATATTTAATACAAAAGATGCTTCCTTATGGAATGCCATGCCTATGGTTTCTAAAGATCATAAGGAAATTCCTGTGACATCTCCGGATGCAGATCTTTGGGATTCTTTTGATCGTTCGGTAGGACATCACTTTAACTTATCCATAGACCTGAACGCTTGTACAGGATGTGGGGCATGTGTTATTGCTTGTAATGCTGAAAATAATGTGCCCGTAGTTGGTAAGACTGAGATCCGAAAGAGTAGAAGCATGCACTGGCTTCGTATCGACCGGTATTATTCGAGTCAGGAGTCGTTCGCTGTAGATCTTGATAAAAAAGAAAATATTTCCGGTCTGGGAAGTTCGCTTTCCGAATTCGGAGAATTGGAACAAGCTTCCGAGAATCCACAGGTTGCCTTTCAGCCTGTAATGTGTCAGCATTGTAACCATGCTCCTTGTGAGACGGTTTGTCCGGTGGCGGCTACATCACATGGACGCCAGGGACAAAACCACATGGCCTATAACCGTTGTGTTGGTACGCGTTACTGTGCAAACAACTGTCCTTATAAGGTTCGTCGTTTCAACTGGTTCTTATATGCCGAGAACGATGAGTTCGATTATCATATGAATAACGACCTTGGAAGAATGGTCTTAAATCCGGATGTAGTGGTGAGATCACGTGGAGTAATGGAAAAATGCTCGATGTGTATTCAGATGACTCAGAAAACCATTTTAGATGCAAAACGGGATGGAAGACCGATCAAGGATGGAGAATTTAAAACAGCATGTTCTTCGGCATGTAACACAGGGGCAATTGTCTTTGGTGATGTGAACGACCACGATAGTGAGGTTTATAAGAAGAAGCATGACGACAGGATGTATCATTTACTTGAAGCAGTTGGAACAAAGCCAAATGTGATGTACCAGACTCAGGTAAGGAACACGAAAGAAGCTTAAAAATAACTAACTAAGAAATAGTACAAAAAGATATGGCGTCGCATTACGAAGCACCTATTAGAAAACCCTTAGTTACGGGAAATAAATCCTACCACGATGTTACCGTGGATGTTGCTGCTCCTGTAGAAGGAAAGGCTAACAGATCCTGGTGGATTGTATTCGGAATAGCATTAGCTGCATTCCTTTGGGGTATTGGCTGTATTATCTATACCATTTCCACCGGAATTGGTGTATGGGGTCTAAACCCAACAGTCAACTGGGCCTGGGATATTACAAATTTCGTTTGGTGGGTAGGTATTGGTCACGCAGGAACCCTGATATCAGCGGTACTTCTGCTTTTCCGTCAGAAATGGAGAATGGCGATCAACCGCTCTGCCGAGGCGATGACGATCTTTTCGGTTATTCAGGCAGGTTTGTTCCCTATCATTCACATGGGACGTCCCTGGTTGGCGTATTGGGTTCTACCTATTCCTAACCAATTTGGTTCGCTGTGGGTAAATTTCAACTCACCACTGCTTTGGGATGTATTTGCAATATCAACCTATCTTTCGGTTTCTTTGGTTTTCTGGTGGACGGGGCTATTGCCGGATTTTGCTATGATACGAGACCGTGCCATCACACCCTTTACAAAAAGGGTGTACAGTATCCTTTCTTTTGGATGGAGTGGACGTGCAAAAGACTGGCAACGCTTTGAAGAAGTATCATTGGTACTTGCCGGATTGGCAACTCCTCTTGTACTTTCGGTTCATACAATCGTATCTTTCGACTTCGCCACTTCTGTGATTCCGGGATGGCATACTACCATCTTCCCGCCTTACTTTGTTGCGGGAGCGATCTTCTCTGGTTTTGCGATGGTACAGACGCTTCTTATCATCATGAGAAAAGTGTCTAATCTGGAAGACTATATTACTATTCAGCATATAGAACTTATGAACATTGTGATCATGATCACAGGTTCAATTGTTGGGGTTGCCTATATTACCGAGCTGTTTATCGCATGGTATTCGGGAGTGGAATACGAACAATATGCCTTCCTCAATCGTGCTACGGGACCTTACTGGTGGGCGTACTGGGCCATGATGACATGTAATGTGTTCAGCCCGCAGTTTATGTGGTTCAAGAAATTACGAACTAGTATTATGTTCTCCTTCTTTATATCGATCGTTGTGAACATAGGTATGTGGTTTGAGCGTTTTGTGATCATTGTAACGTCGTTACACCGTGATTACCTTCCTTCATCCTGGACTATGTTCTCCCCAACATTTGTGGACATAGGGATCTTTATCGGAACCATTGGATTCTTCTTTGTTTTGTTCCTACTTTACGCAAGAACTTTCCCGGTTATCGCTCAGGCGGAGGTAAAATCTATTCTGAAGGGATCCGGAGACAGGTATAAGAAATTAAGAGCAGAACATGGAGACGATGTAAAGCATTACGGTGAGGTACCTGGAGCTACTGCAACTGTGAAAACTCCGTCAACAGTTCCGGACAGTCCTATGGCCGAGGACAATTCAGAAAAAATAAATAGCCTGCTAGACAGTATTGGAACATTCGATCCAAATACTCAATCTGCAGACGATCTTAAACGAATTAGTGGTGTAGGTCCGGTAATGGAACAAAAATTACACCAGTTGGGTATCTATACCTTTGATCAGGTAAGTAGAATGACCGATAGAGAATACGACCTGTTGGACAGCATAATAGATGAGTTCCCAGGAAGAGCCAAGAGAGATGACTGGGCCGGGCAGGCAACTAAACTTAAAAATAATTCATAGCTATGGCATCGAAAGTGATACACGCTATTTATAATGATGACGACATCCTCCTGAACGCTGTGAAGAAGGTGCGGGATGAACACTATCATATCGAAGAAGTATATACACCATTTCCGGTTCACGGGCTCGAAAAAGCCATGGGACTGGCCGATACTCGTATTGCTATTACCTCATTCCTTTATGGACTAGTAGGACTTAGCGTAGCGATTATCATGATGAATTATATCATGATACAGGATTGGCCGCAGGATATTGGTGGTAAACCAAGTTTTAGCTATATAGAGAATATGCCTGCTTTTGTACCTATCATGTTCGAAATGACGGTATTCTTTGCAGCTCACTTAATGGTGATAACCTTTTATATGAGGAGTAAATTATGGCCATTTAAGAAAGCCGAAAACCCCGATGTGCGAACTACCGATGATCATTTTTTAATGGTAGTCGACACAGGGAATCACGATATAGAGCAAGTTTCCAGTTTCTTGTCTAGTACTGGTGCATTGGAAATTAGTATTCATGAAAATGATGAAGACCATTAATATGAAGAAAGCGATTCACATAAGTATTGTAATTATTGCTTCCATGGCAATAATGTCCTGTTCCAATACTAATAGTCCGAACTATCAGTACATGCCTAACATGTACGAGCCTGTTGGTTACGAAACATATGGCGAATACGATATATTTGAGAATGAAATGGAGGCTAAACTTCCGGCCGAAGGGTCTATTCCCAGAGGTTGGATGCCGTACGAATACGAAAATTCGACCGCCGGATTAGAACTTGCTCGTACAGAACTTAAAATGACTTTACCGGTTACCGAAGAGAACCTGGCGAAAGGAGCTCAGTTATATGAGATCTATTGTGCGGTGTGTCACGGAACGAAAGGTGACGGACAAGGAATATTGATGCAGCGAGAAAAATTCCTGGGGATACCAAGTTATGCAGATCCGGGAAGAAATATCACAGAGGGAAGTATTTACCATGTACAGATGTATGGTTTAAATGCTATGGGATCTTATGCCTCTCAAACAAACGAATTGGAGAGATGGCAGATCACGCAGCATGTGCTTAATCTGATGGCAGCCCTTAAGGGAGAAGCAGGTTTGATAGTGGAAACCATGGGAGATGATGCTGTGGACAATTTACCACAGTTGATAGAGTCTGCCGAAGAAACCAACGGAGAAGAACCTGTAGATAACTAAGAATTACATTAAAGAATAAAGAGAATAGCTAAAGATATGTATACGCTACCCAATAAATTAAAACTGTTCGCAATTATCTTCATGGTAGTTGGTGCCGTTGGAATCGTTTCAGGCTTCCTGATGGCTCCTAAAACAACTTCCGAAGTAAAGGAAATGATGGCCGATGGCCACGGTGATGGCCATGGTGGTGATCATGCTGTTGTTGATGAATCTCACAACGGAGGGCATGGTGAAGAAGCCCACGATGACGAGGCCCATTACGAGCATGTGTTACATCAATTGCAAAACAGACCATGGTCTGCTTTGTATGTGGCTTCTTTCTTCTTCTTTATGATCGCCCTTGGGACTCTGGCATTCTATGCTATTCAGTATGCGGCCCAGGCAGGTTGGTCGCCGGTCTTATTTCGGGTTATGGAAGGGATCACGGCCTATTTACCGGTGGCATCTGTGATCATACTTGTATTATTATTGCTTTCGGCTTTCCATGTAAATCATATCTTTCACTGGATGGATCCAGAATTGGTTAATCCTGAAAGTGATCATTACGATAAATTGATCGCAGGGAAAAGCAGCTTTTTAAACGTGCCGTTTTTCCTTATTAGAGCATTGATTTTCCTTGGCGGATGGAACCTGTACAGATGGGTGTCCAGACGAAACTCTCTTAGAGATGATAATGCAGAAGATAATCGTTGGTTTAAAAAGAACTTTAAAGCTTCGGCTATTTTCCTGGTATTCTTCATCGTTACAGAATCTATGATGAGCTGGGATTGGATTATGAGTTTCGATCCTCACTGGTTCTCAACCCTGTTTGGCTGGTATGTGTTTGCCGGAATGATGGTTAGCGCCATCACTGTGATAGCCATGGTTACCATAGTTTTGAAATCGCAGGGATACCTGGAACATGTGAACGATAGTCATATTCATGACCTCGCAAAATATATGTTTGGTTTCAGCATTTTCTGGACCTATTTGTGGTTCTCACAATTTATGCTGATCTGGTATTCGAATATCCCCGAAGAGGTTACCTATTTTGTAACTCGAATCGAAGATTATAATCTCCCCTTCTTCGGAATGGTGGTTTTGAATTTCGTATTCCCGGTATTGATGCTTATGAATAGTGATTACAAACGTGTGAACTGGTTTGTGATCTTAACAGGGATTGTAATATTGGTTGGGCATTATATAGACGTGTTCAATATGGTGATGCCGGCCACAGTAGGAGCTTCTTGGTTTATCGGTTTACCCGAGATAGGAGCAATAATGTTTTTCTTTGGCTTGTTTGTTTTGGTTGTATTTACGGCGCTTACCAAAGCCCCGTTATTAGCCAAGCGTAACCCGTTTATCAAAGAAAGTAAGCATTTTCATTATTAATCAAAATTTAGAAGACAGATAACGATGACCGCATTTTTAGTTGTATTAGTAATCATTCTTTTTGGAGTCGCTGTCATGCAAATGGGCAAGATATTCAAGATGTCTCGCCAGCAGTCGAATACTTCCGAAATAGTCAACGATAAGGATAATAATACCCAGGGATGGCTAATGCTCGCATTTGTATTATTCATCTATGTGCTCTGTATTTATTCATTCTACGAATGGGGTGACGTATTGTTACCTAGATCGGCGTCCGAGCACGGAGTAGGAATCGACCAGCTTTGGTTGATCTCCATGATCATTATATTTGTTGTTGGGATCATCACGCAATGGTTGTTGCACTACTTTGCCTTTAAATACAGAGGACGTCAAACTCAAAAGGCGGTATTTTATGCGGACAACGATAAGCTTGAATTCATCTGGACCATCATTCCCGTAATAGTTCTTGCAGGACTTATCATTTATGGTTTGTTCACCTGGACCGATATTATGAATATCGATACAGAAGATGATCCATTAGTAGTTGAGTTGTATGCGTACCAGTTCGACTGGAGAGCTCGATACGGAGGAGAAGATAATACCCTCGGTGAAGCCAATGTAAGATTGATCGAAGGTGTGAACCAACTGGGTGTGGATGCTTCAGATCCCTATGCTCAGGATGATGTGATCGTAAACGAACTACACCTGCCAAAAGGAAGAAAAGTAATTTTTAAAATGCGCTCACAGGATGTACTTCATTCTGCTTATATGCCGCATTTCAGGGCGCAGATGAACTGTGTACCCGGAATGATCACGCAATTCTCGTTCACCCCAACTGTTACCACCGAGGAAATGAGACAAGCCGAAGAGATGAAAGATAAGGTTCAGAAGATCAATAAGATCCGAACTGAGAATAACATTGCTCTTGCTGCTGCAGGAGAGGAACAGTTGGAGATGTACGAATTCGACTATTTACTACTTTGTAATAAGATCTGTGGTAATAGTCATTACAACATGCAAATGAAGATCATTGTTGAAGAAGAAGAAGAATTCAATGCATGGATGAAAGAACAACAAACGCTCGCAGCGGTATTAAAACAATAAAAAATTAGCTTAAAAGATATGTCAGCACACGCCGAAGCACACGCAGTAGATCATCACGACGATCACGGACATCATCACAAAGAGACGTTCATTACTAAATATATATTTAGTCAGGACCATAAAATGATCTCCAAGCAATACCTAATCACAGGATTGTTCATGGGTATTATTGGTATAGCTATGTCTATCCTGTTCAGGATGCAGTTGGCATGGCCGGAAGAACCGTTCACTATCTTCGAAGTACTTTTGGGTAAATGGGCCGAAGGAGGCGTGATGGACCCAAGTGTTTATCTGGCCCTTGTAACGATTCACGGAACCATAATGGTATTCTTTGTCCTTACGGCAGGATTGAGCGGTACCTTCAGTAACTTACTTATTCCATTGCAGATCGGGGCTCGAGATATGGCCTCCGGTTTCCTTAATATGATCTCATACTGGTTGTTCTTTCTATCCAGTATCATCATGGTTTTTTCACTTTTCGTAGAAGCCGGACCTGCCTCAGCTGGATGGACGGTATATCCGCCACTAAGTGCATTACCTCAGGCTATTCCAGGTTCTGGTACCGGGATGACCTTGTGGCTTGTATCTATGGCGATCTTTATCGCATCCTCACTTCTCGGGTCACTTAATTATATAGTAACCGTTTTAAACCTAAGAACTAAAGGGATGTCGATGACTCGCCTTCCTTTAACAATTTGGGCGTTCTTCGTAACAGCCATTATCGGGGTGGTTTCTTTCCCGGTACTACTGTCTGCTGCATTAATGCTAATAATGGATAGAAGCTTCGGAACCTCCTTCTTCCTTTCCGATATTTATATCGCCGGAGAAGTATTACACAACCAGGGAGGATCTCCTGTTCTCTTTGAACACTTGTTCTGGTTCCTGGGTCACCCCGAAGTATATATCGTTATCTTACCGGCTATGGGTCTCGTGTCCGAGATCATGGCAACAAACTCACGTAAACCAATCTTTGGGTATCGTGCCATGGTGGCATCCATCTTAGCGATCGCATTTTTATCTACGATCGTTTGGGGGCACCATATGTTTATATCAGGGATGAATCCGTTCCTGGGGTCGGTATTTACATTTACTACCCTGCTAATTGCAATTCCTTCTGCAGTTAAAGCCTTTAACTGGATCACTACCTTGTGGAAAGGGAATTTACAGTTAAATCCCGCGATGCTATTCTCAATTGGATTTGTATCTACGTTCATCACGGGTGGATTAACAGGTATTATTCTGGGTGATAGTGCACTAGATATTAATGTACACGACACCTATTTCGTGGTTGCACACTTCCACCTGGTAATGGGAATCTCGGCTTTATATGGATTATTTGCCGGGGTGTACCACTGGTTCCCAAAAATGTTCCAAAGTAGGATGATGAATAAAAATCTTGGATTTGTACACTTTTGGGTTACCGCTGTAGGGGCCTATGGGGTTTTCTATCCAATGCACTTTATTGGAATGGCAGGACTACCAAGACGTTATTACAATAACACCAACTTCCCGTATTTCGACGATCTGGCCGACGTGAATGTCGTGATCACAATTTTTGCGATCATTACTGCAGCGGCACAGCTAGTTTTCCTATACAACTTTATTCACTCGATGTTCTATGGGAAAAAAGGCCCTCAAAATCCTTGGAAATCCAATACTTTGGAATGGACGGCGCCAATCAAACATATTCATGGAAACTGGGATGGTCCTATTCCGCATGTGTATCGTTGGTCTTACGACTATAGTAAACTCAATAAAGATGAAAGCGACTATGTGATTCCAGGTCAGGATTATGTGCCTCAGCATATCCCGCTGCAGGAAAATGAAGAAGAGCTGAATCATTAATTGAAAAAAAGCAAATACAAAAAACCCTCTCCAATCGGAGAGGGTTTTTTATTACCTTGAACCCCTCAAATAATTAGATCAGCCTTGGAGACCCTTAAAAAGATTATTAAATATCTACCTCAGGCGATTGCAGGAAAAGACCAGGACTTTACTTCAGGAAGTATTAGAAAGGCGATCTTTCTCCTTTCGGTACCCATGGTGCTGGAGATGATGATGGAATCTGTCTTTTTTCTGGTAGATGCCTACTTTGTATCTAGCCTGGGAGCAAATGCCATAGCCACGGTTGGACTAACCGAATCTGTGCTCACCCTGGTATACGCAATTGCGATTGGATTGAGTATGGGAGTAACCGCTATCGTGGCAAGGCGTATTGGAGAGAAGAACGTTTCCGGAGCTTCAAAAGCGGCTGTACAATCTATATTTCTTGGGATCGCTCTGGCCGTAGTAGTGAGTGTTATTGGAATTTTATTTCCGAAGGAAATTCTCGGCCTAATGGGCGGGGAAACAGATCTTATTGCCGAAGGTTATGGGTATACCCAAATATTGCTTGGTGGGAACGTAACCATTATGCTGCTGTTCATCATCAACGCCATCTTCCGTGGGGCTGGTGATGCGTCTGTAGCGATGAAGGTATTGATCTTTTCAAACCTTCTAAATATTATCCTGGATCCCATGTTTATCTTCGGTTTTGGTCCTATTCCTGCTTATGGAGTAAAAGGTGCGGCGATTGCAACAACTATAGGTAGAGGAAGTGCGGTTGTATTGCAATTGGTCATATTGTTTTATGGCTGGAGCCGAATTAAAGTTGGCCTTAAAGATGTTGTATTCAGATTAGGAATCATGCTGAACCTGATCCGTGTATCCCTGGGGGGGATCGGCCAGTTTATTATCGGGACATCCAGTTGGGTGTTCCTAATGCGGATCATGGCCGAATTTGGTAGTGAGGTACTGGCCGGATACACCATTGCTATCCGCGTACTCATGTTCACTTTAATGCCTTCCTGGGGAATGAGTAATGCAGCGGCTACTTTGGTGGGACAGAATCTCGGCGCTCAAAAACCGGATCGGGCAGAATCCTCGGTTTGGAAAACCGGTAAGTACAACGCCTGGTTTATGGCTGCTGTTTCGGTGTTTTATCTCTTATTTGCTGAAATGATCTTGAAGATCTTCAGCGATGATCCTTCTGTGATCGAGAACGGAGCCTTAAGCCTTCGTATCATTGCGGCGGGCTATGTGGCCTATGCCTATGGAATGGTAATCATACAAGCTTTCAATGGAGCGGGAAACACGCGAACGCCTACCATCATAAATTTCTTCTGCTTCTGGCTGTTTCAACTTCCTTTCGCTTACCTGGCAGCAATAGTTTTCGACTGGGGCGTCAATGGCGTGTTGTGGGCTATTACCTCTGCAGAAGTACTTATCGCAATAATTGGGATCATCTGGTTTAAGAGAGGTAACTGGAAAACAGTACAGGTTTAATTAACAGCGAATTTCTTACATCGATTACGTGATTTCACGTATATGACGGGAACTTTTACACGAGTATATTTGAGATATAAATACCAGTTTTTGGCAATTTGGGGAGATTGCTACTCAGTGAAAGCCGTACATTTCGTTACGGCTTTCGCTTTATACAAAATAATCAAACTAAGGTAATTCCACTCTTCGTATATTTGTGTTATGAACGAACACCTGGATCCTACCGGAGAACAACTTTCACCTCAGGAACTTGATATTGAGAAGAAATTACGTCCGTTAACCTTCGATGATTTTACCGGACAAGACCAGGCGCTGGAAAATCTCCAAATCTTTGTTCAGGCTGCCAATCTTCGAGATGAGGCACTGGATCATATCTTGTTCCATGGTCCACCCGGCCTTGGAAAAACTACACTCGCACATATACTTGCAAACGAACTGGATGTCTCCATAAAAGTTACTTCCGGGCCTGTGTTGGACAAGCCGGGCGATCTCGCGGGATTACTCACTAACCTGGAAGAGCGCGATGTCCTCTTTATAGATGAGATCCACAGGCTAAGCCCTATCGTAGAAGAATACTTGTATTCGGCCATGGAAGATTATAAGATCGATATTATGATAGAGACAGGGCCAAATGCCCGTACAGTCCAAATAAACCTCAATCCGTTTACCCTAGTGGGTGCAACCACACGCTCGGGTTTGCTTACCGCACCTATGCGTGCTCGCTTTGGGATAGCCTCCCGTTTGCAATATTACTCTACCGAGCTCCTTACCACTATAGTACAACGAAGCGCCGGGATACTAAAGGTTCCTATCAACATGGAAGCAGCCATAGAAATTGCAGGCCGAAGCAGAGGAACACCCCGTATTGCAAATGCTCTACTCCGCCGAGTACGAGATTTTGCCCAGATAAAAGGGGACGGTAACATCGACATTAAGATCGCCAAGTATGCCCTTGAGGCACTGCATGTAGATGCACATGGCCTTGATGAAATGGACAATAAGATTTTATCCACCCTGATCGATAAATTTAAAGGCGGCCCGGTTGGGATCACAACCCTGGCAACCGCTGTTTCCGAAAGTTCGGAAACCATAGAAGAGGTTTACGAACCATTTTTAATTCAGCAGGGCTTTATAGTGCGTACCCCTCGCGGACGCGAAGTTACAGAAGCGGCATATAAACATCTCGGGAAGTTAAAAGGCGGATCACAAGGTGGATTATTTTAAAATGATCCATGGCGGCAAAGACTAAATATAATTATCCCGAACGACTGCCGCTCTTAAAATTTTTTCTGAACGCCGAAGCCATTCGCAAGAATCCCATCCCGTTTCACCGGCAGTTTTTCAACTTATATGGCGATACTTTTGCAGTAAAATTGGGCCGAAAGAAACACCTTATGCTTTCCAGAGACAAGGACGTTGTGCAACACATTCTTCAGAAAAATCATAAGAACTACTACAAATCGACCATACAAACCAAATATCTCTCCAAATACCTTGGCATGGGTCTGCTTACGGCAAACGGGGAATTTTGGCTGAAGCAGCGCAGGTTAATTCAACCGGCTTTTCACAAGAGAAAGATGGATAGCCTGGTGGGTCTTATGCAGAAGACCATAGCCGGCGAACTCGACGAGCTTACTACAGTAAGCAGCATTGATGTTTTTAAGGTAATGAATCAACTTGCGTTTAATGTAGTTGCGAAATCACTATTTAATTTGAGCGTCTCTACAGACCAATTGAAACGACTGCAGTATATTATACAGGAGATACAATGGTTTCTGGTTAAAGAAGTACGATTACCGCATAAAGGCTGGTGGTTCAAACTAAGCGGGCAGGTTAAAAAGCACAAATTGCTTTCGGAAGAGAGCAGGGAAATCATTGGCAGGATCATAGAAGAACGCAAGGCCAGCACTCAATCTCATGATGATCTGCTAGATATGTTGCTTGCCACCCGCTATGAGGATACAGGAGAGCCTATGAGTACAAGACAGCTGGTGGATGAGATCTCCATATTGTTTGTTGCGGGGCATGAAACCACGGCCAATGCATTAGCCTTTACCTCCTTTCTCCTGGCCAGACACCCGAAGGTGCAGCAGCGGGTGTTCGAAGAAGTGCTGGAAGCAGTTACAGCATCCCTGGATCCTCTTGAACAAATAAAACAGTTGCCATACACCAGGGCTGTGATCGACGAATCCATGCGGCTATACCCTCCTGCCTGGATCACAGACCGAGAGAATTTGGAAGATGACACCATTGGAGATTATCATATCAGGAAGAATACGCTGGTAGGGGTCTCCTTTTACGAATTACACCGAAATCCCAAATACTGGGAGAACCCGGATGATTTCGTACCAGAACGCTTTCTGGGTGAACATAAAAAAGAAACTGCCGGAATCTACTATCCATTTGGGGCGGGGCCCAGAATGTGCATCGGAATGGGGTTTGCTATTTACGAGATGGTATTGGCGGTGTCTCATTTGGTATATCATTATAAATTAAACACTCAATTAAATGAACCAAAGGTTAATCCGCTTATTACACTGAAACCAGTGGATATTTTAATAAATTTCGAGCGCAGAGACCATCCATGAGTAGAGCCGCAACAAATACCGATCTTATAAAAACTGAAGCCTCCCGTCTTGGTTTCCTAAGCTGTGGGATAAGTAAGGCCGGATTCCTGGAAGAAGAAGCACCCCGGCTCGAAAAATGGCTGAATGATAATATGCAGGGAGAAATGTCTTATATGGAGAATCATTTCGATAAAAGACTGGATCCCACCCTGCTTGTTCCGGGAGCAAAAAGTGTAGTTTCATTACTCTTAAATTATTTTCCGAAGCAAACCCAGAGGGAAGACAGCTTTAAGATTTCCAAATACGCCTACGGAACCGATTACCATTTTGTGATCAAGGATAAATTGAAACAATTACTCAACTATATACGCGAAGAAATTGGAGACGTTCATGGAAGAGCCTTTGTAGATTCGGCGCCGGTACTCGATAAGGCCTGGGCTGCCAGGAGCGGACTTGGATGGATGGGTAAACACAGCAACCTGCTCACCAAGCAACTGGGGTCCTTTTACTTCATTGCCGAACTTATCATCGATCTGGATCTTGAATACGACACTCCAGTGACCGATCATTGTGGAAGTTGTACCGCCTGTATCGATGCTTGTCCTACTCAGGCCATAGTAGAACCCTATGTTGTGGACGGCAGCAAATGCATTTCTTACTTCACCATTGAGCTTAAAAACGAGATCCCTTCAAAGTTTTCCGGAAAATTCGACGACTGGATGTTTGGATGCGATGTCTGCCAGGATGTGTGTCCGTGGAATCGATTCAGCCGGGCACATAGAGAACCTTTATTCGATCCTAATCCGGAATTGCTTCAGCTGTCTAAAGGCGATTGGGAAGAGATCACGGAGGAAGTATTTATGAGGCTATTTAAGAAAAGTGCCGTAAAAAGAACCGGGTTCAAGGGCTTGAAAAGAAATATAAGCTTCCTGAAAGATTAACGACTAAATTTTCGTCAGTTCGGCTTTCCTCTTAACTTTGTTACACTAAAGCATGATGTATGAGCAAGCACAGTAAGCGAAGAGAAGCACTAATGTATCACGCCAAACCCAGACCAGGGAAAATACAGGTGGTACCAACTAAAAAATATGCCACCCAGAGAGATCTTTCCCTGGCTTATTCTCCGGGAGTGGCAGAACCCTGCCTGGAGATCGAAAAGGATGTGAACAATGTCTATCGCTATACCAACAAAGGAAACCTGGTTGCTGTGATCTCTAATGGAACCGCTGTTCTGGGCCTTGGGAATATTGGCCCGGAAGCCTCCAAACCTGTTATGGAGGGAAAAGGATTGTTGTTTAAAATATTTGCCGATATAGATGTATTCGATATTGAGGTGAATACAGAAAATATCGACGAATTTGTTGAGACTGTAAAGAATATTGCTCCCACTTTTGGGGGGATCAACCTCGAAGACATTAAAGCACCTGAAGCCTTCGAGATCGAGAGACGACTTCGAGAGGAACTGGACATCCCGGTTATGCATGACGATCAGCACGGTACTGCGATAATTTCGGCGGCGGCTTTGCTCAATGCGCTGGAAATCGCTAAAAAAGATATTAAGAAAGTGAAGATCGTAATAAGTGGCGCCGGAGCAGCTGCGGTTTCCTGCACCCGTTTATACAAAGCATTCGGAGCTAAGGCTGAAAACATCGTTATGCTTGACAGTAGTGGGGTAATAAGAAGCGATCGCGAAGAACTTTCAGAAGAAAAATCAGAATTCGCCACCAAAAGAAAGATAGATACCCTGGAAGAGGCTATGATGGATGCCGATGTGTTTGTAGGCTTGTCCATAGCCGGAATTGTTACCCCCGAAATGTTACTTTCCATGGCCAAGAATCCTATTGTATTTGCGATGGCAAATCCTAATCCGGAGATCGATTACGAACTTGCAGTGAAGACAAGGGATGATATTATCATGGCTACAGGCCGAAGTGATCATCCTAACCAAGTGAACAACGTACTTGGCTTTCCTTTTATATTTCGTGGAGCCCTGGATGTTCGCGCCACCAAGATCAACGAAGAAATGAAGATGGCAGCAGTAAAATCCCTGGCGGCATTGGCCAAAGAACCGGTTCCCGAACAGGTCCATATCGCATACGGAGAAACAAGACTCGCCTTTGGAAAAGAATATATCATTCCGAAGCCATTCGACCCACGACTCATTGCTACGGTGCCGCCAGCGGTTGCTAAAGCAGCTATGGAAAGCGGGGTGGCTACATCGAAGATCACCAATTGGGAGGCTTATCAGGACGAGTTGTACGACAGGATGGGCAGTGATAATAAGATCATTCGATTAATGTATAATCGGGCCAGGATGGATCCAAAGCGAATTGTTTTTGCTGAAGCAGATAGCCTCGATGTGCTGAAAGCTGCCCAAATCGTTTATGAAGAAGGTATAGGAATTCCTATCCTGCTGGGAAGAAGAAAGATCATAAAAGAACTTATGGCCGAGCTCGAATTCGATAAAAAAGGCATTGATATCATCGACCCTAAAAGTGATATGCAGGCGAAAAAGTTGAAAGATTACGCTAAAAAGCACTGGAATCGAAGAAAACGAAGCGGGAGTACGCTTTATGATTCGGAGAGAAATATGAGGGAGAGAAATTACTTTGCCGCAATGATGGTGAGTGAAGGTGATGCCGATGCGATGATCTCGGGCTATTCCAGGGCATATCCATCGGTTTTAAGGCCTGTATTAGAGACCATAGGTCTTTTTGACGGGGTATCCCGTGTGGCAACAACCAACCTCATGCTTACCAAGCGGGGCCCGATGTTCCTGTCTGATACCTCTATCAACATCGATCCCAACTCTCATGAGCTGGCGAAGATCGCACAGATGACCAATTACACCATGAAACTCTTTGGATTGGAACCCGTGATAGCAATGATCTCCTATTCTAATTTTGGGTCGTCCAGGGCCCCACACGCCAAGAAAGTTCAGGAAGCGGTGGCCTTACTACACAAGTCTAACCCGGACATGCATGTGGATGGAGAGTTACAGGTGGATTTTGCCTTAAATCCTGTTTTGCTGAAGGAAAAGTTTCCATTTTCCAAGCTTGCGGGGAAGAAAGTAAACGCCCTTATCTTCCCTAATCTGGACTCGGCTAACAGTAATTACAAACTACTGAAAGAACTGAATGCCGTGGAGTCTATCGGACCCATAATGCTTGGAATGAAAAAACCGGTACATATCCTGCAGTTAGGTGCAAGTGTGGAGGAGATGGTAAATATGGCAGCAGTGGCAGTAATAGATGCCCAGCAGAAGGAAATGCGTCTTAAAGAACAGGCAGCTAAAAAAGGCAACTGAATTTAGTATTTCTCAGGATGGCAGATGCAAATAATTATACTATATTTGGGGGCTATTAACCTTTTATTAACGAATGATAACCCATATTCAGGGCAGGCTGATTGAGAAAAATCCGACGGAAGTTATCATAGACTGCAATGGGGTAGGTTATTTTATCAATATTTCGTTGCATACATTTTCGCAGCTCCCCACGGGTGAAAATGTAAAATTATACACTCATTTGCAGGTTCGAGAAGACTCCCATACGTTGTATGGTTTTTCGGGCAAAGCTGAGCGTGAAATTTTCAGGTTGTTGATCTCTGTATCAGGAATTGGGGCAAGTATTGCAAGAACCATGCTTTCTTCACTTTCGCCGCAACAGGTCATTGAAGCGATCGCTTCTGAAGATGTTGTTACGATTCAGTCTGTAAAAGGGATAGGTAGCAAAACAGCGCAACGTGCTGTACTTGATTTAAAAGACAAAATACTGAAAGTGTATGGGCTCGAAGATGTTTCTGCCGTTTCGAGCAATACGAATAAAAATGAAGCGTTATCAGCATTGGAGACTTTAGGCTTCGCTCGTAAGCAGGTGGAAAAGGTGTGTGATAAGATATTAAAAGAGCAACCCGAAGCCTCGGTTGAGGAGATAATAAAACAAGCTTTAAAAAATTTGTAAACATTGGGCGCAAAACATTACGATTACAAAAGAGGCTTTTTTAAGCTTTTATTTATTTTAGGAATCATATTTGGCGGCTTTAGCACAGCACAGGCGCAGGACTCAACAAGTACCGGATTCGAGATGGGAAGGATGGAACTACCCAACCCTCAAAGCATCATAGACCTTTATACTTACGACCCGATCACCGATCGTTATATCTACACCCAGGCAATAGGCGATCTCAACATCACCTATCCTATTATCCTTACTCCCGAAGAATTCCAGGAATTGATACTTCAGGAACAAATGAAGGCCTACTTTAAAGAGAAGATAGACGCCGCGGATGGTAGAAAAGAAGGCTCTGAAGAACTACAAAAGAACCTCTTACCTACCTTTTATGTGAACAGTAGTTTCTTCGAATCTGTTTTCGGCGGAAATACAATAGAAGTAATCCCTCAGGGAAGTGTTGAAATGGACCTTGGTTTACTTTACACCAAACAAGACAATCCGTCTTTCTCACCCAGAAATCGTAGAAACCTTTCCTTCGATTTCGACCAGAGGATAAGTTTGAGTTTACTGGGAAAAGTAGGTGAACGACTTCAAGTAACCGCCAATTACGATACGCAGTCTACCTTCGATTTTCAGAATCAAATAAAACTTGAATACACCCCAACCGAAGACGATATCATACAAAAGATAGAGGTGGGTAACGTAAGTATGCCCCTAAACAGCAGTCTTATACAGGGAGCACAGAGTCTATTTGGTGTAAAAACAGAGTTACAGTTTGGTAAGACAACTATTACGGGAGTATTTTCTGAACAAAAATCGGAAACAAGGACAGTAGTTGCCGAAGGAGGAGCAACTATTACCGAATTCGAGGTTTTCGCCCTGGAATACGATGAGAACAGACACTTCTTCCTGGCCCACTACTTTAGGGATAATTACGATAGAGTCCTTGAGAGATATCCGTTTATTAATTCCAATGTCCAGATCACACGGGCAGAGGTTTGGATCACCAATCGCTCGAACAGGACAGAGAATGTTAGGAATATTGTCGCCTTACAAGATCTTGGAGAAGCAAACCCAGAGAATATTGGATTGGATGTACCTCCGGGAGGTTTTATTAACCGCCCTCCAAATTCTTTAGCCGATAACGCCAACAACGATTTCAATCCATTTGGGATCGATGATCCTGCTGTACAGTCTATATTAAATCCGGCAATTCGAGATATTGCTACGGTACAGCAAGGTTTCAGTGGGGTACAGGTAAGTGAAGGAATAGATTACGTAACATTAGAAAATGCCAGACGTCTACAGGCGAACGAATATCGCCTGAATTCTCAATTGGGATATATTTCCCTGAATCAACGACTTAATAATGACGAGGTACTGGCAGTAGCATTTCAATATACAGTAAACGGAAAAGTATACCAGGTTGGGGAGTTCTCTAATGATGGTGTAGAGGCAACGGGCCAGACATTCCCGGGGATGGAACCAGGTTCTCCTCCCGAAGGTGGCCTGCCGCAAAACCTGGTAGTGAAATTACTTAAGAGTAATATCACCAATGTAGACGAACCACTTTGGGATATAATGATGAAAAACATCTATGCCTTGGGTGCATTTCAGTTGGAACCTGAGGACTTCAGGCTGAATATTTTCTATACAGACCCTTCTCCACTAAACTATATTGTTCCTGCAACAGGTACTCCCGAGTTTCCGGCTACAGAACTTCCGGAAGATGTAGACGATACCATTTTATTAAATGTGTTCAATCTCGATCGCCTGAATTTCAACAACGATCCTCAACAGGGAGGTGATGGATTTTTCGATTTCCTACCGGGAATTACGGTAGATCAGCAAAATGGGCAAGTGATCTTTACGAGCGTCGAACCCTTCGGAGAATATCTGTTCAACAAACTGGACAATACACCCGGTGGCGCGGAGAATTACGAGATTCCGTCCACCTACAATGCCAACCAGAACAAATACGTCTTCAGAAAATTATATACCTCCACAAAAACCATAGCCGAACAGGAACAAAGTGACAAGAACAAGTTTCAGTTAAAAGGTACTTACAAATCGACCGGAGCCGATGGGATCCCTATCGGTGCCTTTAATGTCCCTCAGGGTTCGGTTACCGTAACTGCGGGTGGAAGAGTACTTGTGGAAGGTGTGGATTATACGGTAAACTATCAGTTAGGACGTGTTCAGATACTGGATCCGGCCTTGTTGAATTCGAATACCCCGATCCAGATCACCACAGAAAACAATACCTTGTTCGGGCAGCAAACCAAACGTTTCACCGGGCTGAATGTGGAACACAGATTTAGTGAGAATTTTCAATTGGGAGCCACTTATCTCAATCTCAACGAACGTCCACTTACACAGAAATCCTCTTACAATGTGGAGCCCATCAATAACACAATCTTCGGGTTGAATGCGAATTTCTCCACAGAGGTTCCTTTCCTTACCAGATTGGTGAATAAATTACCTAACATAGATACCGATGTAGAATCTAACATCTCCTTGCGGGGTGAATTTGCTTACCTCTTACCCGGAGCACCTAAGGTGGCCGATTTTGACGGGAAGGCAACCGTTTACGTAGATGATTTTGAAGCGTCGCAAACAGAACTGGATGTGAAAGCTCCTTTAAGCTGGTACTTATCAAGTACGCCGGTTGGATTTGGAGGAGAACAGGCTAACGGCAACCTTGCGTACAATTATAACAGGGCTAGACTGGCCTGGTATACCATCGATCCGATCTTCTATAGCAGTCAGCGACCCGACGGGATAGACGATGAAGATCTCTCATCACCTTTTACACGACGAATCTTCAGGGATGAGATATTCCCTAATCAGGATATAATCCAGGGGCAAACTCAGGCGATATTCTCACTGGACCTCGCTTATTATCCTAGTGAACGAGGACCCTATAACTTCAACCCCGTTTTAGGAGGAGGAAACACCCTGCCGGATCCGGAGACAAGGTTTGCCGGTATATCAAGGCAACTTACAACAACCGATTTTGAACGATCTAATGTAGAGTATATTCAGTTCTGGATCATGGATCCTTTTATATATGAAGAGAACGCTACAAACACAGGGGGTCTGCTTCGTTTTAACCTTGGGAATATTTCAGAAGATATATTGAAAGACGGAAGAAAGCAATATGAGAATGGTCTTCCGGAAGACGGCGGTACAGCCAATACCACGCCAACAGCATGGGGTAAGGTACCTACCAATCAATCCCTGGTTTATACCTTCGATACTCAAGGAGAGCAGCGAACTAATCAGGATATTGGATACGACGGATTAAACGATGCGGAGGAGGCAGCTCAATTCCCGGAATTTGCAGGACAGCCAGACCCCGCCGGAGATAACTACCTGTACTTTCTTCAAGCTGAAGGGAATATACTAGAACGATATTTACAGTACAACGGTACTGAAGGAAACTCGCCGGTAGAGGTAGGAGATACCAATCGTGGTTCTACCCCACAGCCGGATGTAGAGGATATCAACCGCGACAATACCATGAACACGGTAGATAGCTATTTTGAATACGATATCGAGATAAGACCCGGGCAGCTCGATCCTGCTACAAACGATTATGTAACGGATGTGAAGGAGCTGGATGTGACCCTTCAGAATAACGAGACCATTCCGGTACGTTGGGTACAATTTAAAATACCAATTAGTGAACCGGACAGAGCGGTAAATGGGATAGCCGATTTCAGGTCGATCAGATTTATGAGAATGTATCTAAGTGAATTTTCACAAAATACAGTACTGAGATTTGGTTCCTTAGACTTGGTGCGTGGCGATTATAGACGATATATCCAAACTCTTGATATCACAGGTGAAGATCCGGATATGGATGATACAATCTTCGAAAATGAGGCTGTAAGTATAGAACAGAACGAGAATCGACAGCCCATACCGTATGTTTTACCACCGGGCGTTATCAGGGAAGAGCTAAATAATAACAACAATATTATTAGACAGAATGAACAATCCCTTGCATTGCGAGTAACCGGACTGGAACCCGGAGACGGTAGGGCGGTATATAAGAATTTCAATGTCGATATGCGGCAATATGAAAATCTTGAGATGTTTATACACGCCGAGTCACTTCTCAATGAAACTGCCTTAAGTGATGGGGATATGGTTGCGTTTATGCGATTGGGGAATGACCTTAATCAAAACTTCTACGAGATCCAGATACCGCTTAATCCCACAGCATTCAATGTATCCTCCGCCGAAGACATATGGCCTGTAGAAAATAGACTTAATTTACCGTTGCGCCTGTTGCAGGAAGTGAAAACAAGGACATTGGGCGACCCAAATAACAACCCAACCGTGTTGCAATTCTTCGACCAGTCTGAACTGGATCCGGGATCGGTAGATGGTCCGGAGAACGACCTGAGGATTGGTATCCAGGGAAATCCAAGTTTTGGAAATGTAAGGGTGATCATGCTAGGTATTAAAAATGCCACCACCAATGATATTTCCGGTGAAGTATGGTTCAATGAATTAAGATTATCTGAACTGAAGAACCAGGGAGGATGGGCTGCCGTTGCAAGTATGGATGCCAACCTGGCCGATTTTGCAAATATTAGTGCAACCGCGGGACGAAGTACCATAGGATTTGGTTCAATTGAGCAGGGTCCTAACCAACGAAGCAGGGAAGATGCGCAGCAATATGATGTGGTGACCAATGTAAATCTTGGACAATTACTGCCGCAAAAATGGGGTATCCAGTTGCCGTTTAATTACGCAAGATCTGAAGAGCAGATAACCCCTCAATACGATCCGGAGTTCCAGGATATAGAACTGGACACACGATTGGATAATACTACAGATGAAGCCGAGAAGGAGCGTATTAAACAACAAGCCATAGATTATACTAAGAGACAAAGTATCAACTTTATCGGGGTTCGGAAAGAACGTACAAGCGAGAAGGCACCAATGCCATATGATATCTCCAATTTTACGTTCTCGTATTCCTACAACCAGGTGGACCATCGCGATTTTGAGATCGAGGAGTCACTAGACCAAAACGTACGGGTGGGAGGTACTTATAACTACAATTTTATTCAGAAACCTGTTGAACCATTTAAAAAGAATGATTCATTATTTACCGGGAAGTACTGGAAGTTCCTGAAAGATCTCAACTTCAATTATCTGCCTACCAATATATCGGTAAGCTCGAATATTGTTCGACAGTATAACGAACAAAAATTCAGGGAGATCAATCTGGCACAAAATTTAAAGCCCGTACCTCAACTATATCAACGGAATTTCCTGTTTGACTGGCAGTATACGATAAACTACAACTTAACTCGTTCCCTGCGATTTAATTTCAATGCATCGAACAACCGAATCATTAACAATTACATCACTCCGGAATTGCTGGATGATGGAAATGTGATTTATAATGTCGATAATTCGATTGGAATCTGGGATGGATTCTTCGATGTAGGAGATCCTAACCAGCATTTCCAATCCCTGCAGGTTAATTATGATCTGCCGTTCGACAAGTTCCCATTTTTAAAATTTATCAGGGCGACCTATTCCTATCAGGGAGATTTTCAGTGGCAGGATGGAAGTGATCTGTTAAGTAATATTCCTTATCCGATAGGAGGCGATGATCCGGAGTTTTTCGATTTGGGGAATTCGGTTCAAAATGCGAGTACACACAGGATTAATTCTAATCTGGACATGAACACATTCTATCGCTACGTAGGCCTTACCAAAATTAAGGCCGGTGAAAGAGGTGGTTCTGGCGCCAACCAGGGAGGTGGACCAGGTTCTGGTGTGAGGGGTATAAAAGAACGTGCCGGAAAAGGTGGCGGAGATGAAAAAGGCAACGAAAATACCAAAGGCGGAGATGGTCTTACATCTGGTGGTGGTAATGCTGCTGGCCAGGGTGGCCGAAGCGGATCAACTTTAAGTGCAGGCGACAAGGCGGTGAATACGCTTATAGGTTTAGTAACCTCTATTAAAAAGATACAATTCAATTACCAGGAGAATAACGGTATTTACCTACCAGGTTACACGCGATCTATCGGAATGTTGGGAACTTTAAAACCTTCGGCGGGATTTGTTTTTGGTAGTCAGCGCGAAGTACGTGAGCTGGCGGCTCGTAAAGGATGGTTAACACTATATCCCGAATTCAACGAGCAGTATACCGAGGTTGAAAGTAAACAACTTGACTATCAGGTGAACACAGAGCTCTTACCAGATCTAAAAATAGATTTTAATGGTAACAGGATCTATGCAGAGAATTATGCCGAAAATTATATAGTGGAGGATGGATTGTACCGATCGTTAACACCATATACCAGCGGCAACTTCAGTATTTCTACCCTGCTTATTGCAACAGCTTTTGGTTCCAGTGACGAATTTGGTTCTGCTGCTTTCGACGATTTCCGAAGTAACAGGATCATTATAGCCAACAGGCTTGCAGAAGACTTCTACGGTACAACCAATTTCGCTAGAGACGAAGACGGTTTCCCGGTAGGATTTGGAAAAACGAGCCAGGATGTACTTTTACCTGCTTTCTTATCGGCTTATAAAGGAAGTAGCGCGTCTGGAGAGAAGACAGGTATCTTTAGAGATATACCATTACCAAACTGGGATCTAAAGTACACAGGCCTTATGAAACTCGCCTGGTTCAAGAAACGCTTTAAGCGATTTTCAATTCAACATGGCTATAGAGCGGGATATACGGTCAACCAGTTCCAGACCAACCTGGATTACGATCCAAATAACCCCACAGCCACAGATCAAGCCGGAAATTTCAAACCTCAAACCTTCCTCACCAACGTAAACCTTACAGAGCAGTTCTCTCCACTTATTCGAGTAGATTTTGAGATGAATAACTCGGTTAAGATCTTAGCCGAATTGAGAAAAGACCGTGCATTATCTTTAAGTTTTGCCAATAATCTAATGACTGAAATACAAGGAAACGAAGTAGTGATTGGTCTTGGTTATAGAATTAAAGATCTGCGAATAGGTACTAATTTCGGAGGGAAGAAAAAGATTTTGAAAAGTGATCTTAACTTCAAGCTTGACCTATCAAGAAGGGATAATAAGACCATCATTCGTTACCTCGATATAGAGAATAACCAAACCACGGCGGGACAGACCATATATGGGCTTCAGTTTACAGCAGATTATGCATTGAGCAAAAACTTAACCGCCTTATTCTATTACGATCATACGTTTTCGGAATATGCGATCTCTACCGCATTTCCACAAACTACAATTAGAAGTGGGATTACCCTGCGATATAACTTTGGAAATTAAATATTTATTGAATAATACTATACTGTTATGAGTGTACCTTCAGACTTAAAATATACAAAAGACCACGAGTGGGTACGTGTAGATGGAGACATTGCTACCGTAGGAATTACAGATTTCGCTCAGGGTGAATTAGGCGATATTGTGTATGTGGAAGTAGAAACCGTCGATGAGACCCTGGACAAAGACGAAGTTTTTGGTACTGTGGAAGCGGTAAAGACCGTTTCCGACCTCTTTTTGCCGTTATCCGGAGAGATCATCGAATTTAACGAATCCTTAGAATCTGAGCCGGAGAAAGTAAATTCAGATCCTTATGGAGAAGGATGGATGGTGAAGGTAAAATTCACAAACCCGGATGAGCTGGACGAATTATTAGATGATGCGGGTTATAAAGCAATTATCGGGGCGTAAGACCGTACTATTTATTTGTGTAGTATACACTGTTGTAGTTACCTACGCATTGCTCACTCCAATAAGCGATGTACCTCCTGTAAATATTCCTCATTTTGATAAATACCTCCATGTGATCATACATTGGGGGCTTAGTTTTATTTGGTTAACCTACCTGTTTTTAGGTGACCAAAGTCATTTTTCTTCCAAATATGTAGTGTTAGCTTTGATATCATGCTTCTTTTATGGCATAATTGTTGAAGCCTTTCAACACTGGTTCACGGAAACAAGAACCTTTGATTTTTTTGACATCGTTGCGAATGCAGCAGGTGAATTTTTAGGGCTTCTATCCTTTAGGGTAGTCAGAAAGAAGATGAGATATGAAAGTTGAACGCCTAAAATTCATTACTCATGGAAGTCAAAAAAAATCCCAAATTCGATTTAGGAAAGAGGAGTATGATCTTCTTTCAGATTGGAATGATATTCATGTTATTTTTAACATGGCAGGCGCTGGAGATCAAATCGTATGATACCGGCGAAACAGAACGCGATCTGGTGGATGTATCCGATGCGTTGGAGGAAATAATCCCTGTGACGGAACCATTAAATACTCCGCCACCCCCGCCTCCGGCGCAAACAGTAACCGCTGTAATAATACAAGTAGAAGATGAGGCGGATATAGAAGAAACGATCATCGAATCTACCGAAACGGATGAAAATGCCGAGATTGCAGAGATCGAAGAAATTGACGAGGTAATCATTGAGGAGGAGATCATCAATGTTCCTTTTCATGTAATTGAAAACGTACCGATCTATCCGGGCTGTGAGAATTTGTCGAACAATAACGAACGAAAAAGATGTATGTCTGAAAAAGTTCAGCAGTTTGTTCAAGGTAAGTTCAATACAGATCTGGCCGGAGAACTTGGTTTAGAAGGGAGACAGCGCATTCATGTGCAGTTTCGCATAGATAATAAAGGTAAAGTTGTGGATGTGCGTGCCCGCGCTCCACACCCAAGGCTTGAACAGGAAGCGATAAAGGTGGTGTCTTCACTGCCAGACATGCAGCCAGGGAAGCAAAGTGGAAAACCGGTTGGTGTGCAATATGCATTACCTATCTTATTTGAAGTAAGGACCGATTGAGCAATAAATTATCAAACTTTCCGCAATAGACTTTACTTTATATAAGAAATTAGCTATTTTAGCAACTATATAAACATTCTATTATGGAAAGTAAGAAAAGCCCAAAGGCCGACGTAAGTAACAGGAGTATGCTCTTTTTTCAATTAGGGCTCATAATTATGCTCTTGATTTCCTGGAGTGCAATCGAATATAAAACGTACGACAAATCTGATTTGGGTCGTGATATGTTAGATGTCTCCGATGAACTGGAAGAAGAAATTCCAATTACCCAACCTATTGAACCACCACCACCGCCGCCACCACCACCACCAGCTCCTGAAGTGATCGAAGTGGTTGAGGACGAAGAAGATGTGGAAGAAACCATAATAGAATCTACCGAAACCGATACGGAAGAGGAGATCGTAGAGATCGAAGAGATCGAAGAAGTGGTTGAAGAAGAGATCGCCGATGTACCCTTTGCAGTTATTGAAAATGTTCCTGTTTATCCAGGTTGCGAAAGCGCAGGAAATAACGATGCAAAGAAAAAATGTATGTCTGAAAAGATCCAGAAGTTCGTTCAGAAGAAATTTAACAACGAACTTGCCAATGACCTTGGCCTCGATGCCGGAAGACAACGTATTTCGGTTCAATTTAAAATTGATAAAAACGGAAATGTTACCGGTGTACGAGCTAGAGCACCGCACCCGAAATTAGAGCAGGAAGCAATTAATGTTGTAAAGCAACTGCCTAAAATGACACCAGGTAAACAAAGAGGAAAAGCAGTGGGTGTACTTTACGCACTTCCTATCGTTTTCGAAGTTCAGAACTAAGAAATTTTTCCATATAGTAATAAAAAGTCTCCGGAATCACCGGAGGCTTTTTTTTTGGCATAACAGTTGTATTTATAAAAGAACTATTAATCCTTAAATACGTACGTTATGAAACCATCAGTACAGAATTTCAAAAGCGATCAACCAAAAATGCTTTCGAAAAGAGAGGATAAAAAAAGTGTAAATCACAAATGGAATTCCCGTTTGTATTTTCAGTTAGGACTTATAGTGAGTCTGGCTATTACTATTGTGGTTATTGAAAGCACATACGGTCTAACTGTAATCAAAGATGTAGCAGTGGGCAAAGATCCTATCATGGATCCACCTACCGTTATTTATGAGATCGACAAACCCAAACCCGTTGTTGTTCCGGTAGCTAAAGTAGAAGAACAGAAGCCGGTAGTTCGTAAAAAAGTTATCTCTGAACAGATCGCGGTTGTGAAGAACGACCTCACTATGAATATTGAAACACCAGTGGCGGCTACAGACACACCCACTATTCCGGTTAGTACAACTACGGAAACTACAAAACCTACTACAATAGTTAATCCTACCATGGATGTGCTTTCTGTTGAATTTGTTCCTGTTTTCCCTGGTTGTGAGTCCTCTGGGTCTAATGAAGAGAGAAGGATGTGTATGCAGGATAAAATCAGGGCTTTTATATCTAAGAAATTCAATACTGATGAGTTCTCTTATCTGGATTCTGGAAAAAAATTCCGTATAGACGTACAATTTATGATCGATAAGAACGGCAATGTTCAGAACGTGATGTCAAGAGCTCCCGAACGTTCCCTTGAGCACGAAGCCGAAAGGGTAATAAATCTATTGCCCACATTAAAACCCGGAATGCAGGGAAATACACCTGTCGACGTTATTTACAGGATCCCTATAATTTTTAAAACAAATTAAATTGTTGAAAACCGCTGTGATAACGCAGCGGTTTTTTTATGATCGTGGTTTTAAAAAAGCCGTATCTTTCTGCAAACAATTACGGACCCAATGAAATTTATCGCCTCGATCCTGTTCATTTTTGTGCTATTCCCTGTTTTCTCACAAACCAATACTGCAACTTTCGAAAAGTATCCTGTATTTCCAGAGTGTGCCGATGCTAACATCGATCAGCTCGAATTTTGCTTTAATAATACGTTACAGGAGTTCGTGTACACCAATTTTGAAGTGCCGGACATTGTTACTACCGAAAATTATAAAGGAGCAGTTGCCGTTTTTTTCGAGATCGACAAGGAGGGAAAATTCAGGGTGATCATGGTAGACGCAGTTTACGATCAATTAAAACAGGAGGCACGAAGAGTATTTGAAATGCTTCCGCAGATTCAACCCGCTACTTATAATGGCGAGCCTACCTACGTGCAGTTCACCTTGGCTATTAAAATCCCCAAAGTGGCTCCTGTTAAGGAAGAGGTAACTTCCATAGCTGCAACCACGACCCAGCCCGAAGAAGTAGTATTAAACGAATATGACAATCTGGTAAAATTACCCTATGAAAATGAAGAGTACACCAGCCAGATCAATATTCCACTCTCGCATCATACGTACAGCTTGTTCGACCCTGCACTCAACAGAATAGGGCAAAACAATCATACGGCACAAAAACCCTATGTTTATTCTGAAGTAAACCGATATTACAACTTCGAAGAAGAGAATTCGAAAATTCTAAAGAATAAAAGCTCATGGTTTGGCAGGAAGTTCTGGAATGAACACATGGTCACCATAAAGGGAGAGGACTACTGGATCACTCTCGATCCCGGTGTAGATCTGCAGCTAGGAAAGGATACAGATGCAGACATAGATACCTACAACAATACGCGGCTGGTTTATACTCAGGGAGGTATTGGAAAGAACTTTAATTTCTTTGCGGTGATCTATGAGAGTCAGGGTAGATTTGCAGACTATTTCAATCGGTTTGCCGAAGCCCGTAAACCCGATGGTGGAAATCCGGCCATTATTCCCGGAAGAGGAATTGCCAAAGACTTTAAAGAAGACTCTTACGATTATCCACTGGCGACAGGACATATCTCATATTCGCCGTCAAAAACCTTTAATTTTCAGTTGGGTCATGGAAAAAACTTCATTGGTGACGGTTACCGTTCCCTATTATTTAGTGATAACGCCAGCCCTTATCCGTTTTTTAAGATCAATACCACTTTTTGGAAGATTAAGTACACAAACACCTGGATGTCGCTACGCGACGTTAGACCAGAAGTTACTGCCGATGGATCCTTCAGAACCAAATACATTGCAAATCATTATTTGAGTTATAACGTGACCAAAAGACTTAATATCGGGTTATTCGAATCTGTGATTTGGCAAAATGATAACGACCGTGGCTTCGATTTCAATTACCTAAATCCTGTGATCTTCTATCGCGCCATTGAATTCTCGACCGGGTCGCGGGGTGGAAATGCTATTATTGGGCTTAGTGGAAAATTTAAATTTAGTGATGATGTCAATGTATATAGCCAGTTAATCATCGACGAATTCTCCTCGGGTGATATTTCTGGTGGTGACGGGAGTTATAAGAATAAGATTGGTTACCAGCTTGGAGCCAAATATTACGATGCTTTCAAGGTAGACGGCTTGATGCTGCAAGCCGAATACAACCGTGTACGGCCTTATACCTATTCTCACAATACTGTTATCCTTAATTACGGCCATAACAATCAATCCCTGGCACATACCTTAGGTGCTAATTTTTCCGAATTTATTGGTATTGCCCGCTATCAGCGGGGAAGGATATTTGGCGACGCTAAAGTGATCGTTGCTAAGCGAGGCTTCGAATTCAATACCGAAGACGATATGTTCTTTTACGGGGGTAATATTTATGGTTCTGAAGATAACAGGATATCGGATAACGGGAACGATCTGGCTCAAGGTAATACAACAGATTTTCTTCATGCCGAATTACAAGCAGGATATTTATTGAATCCAGCCACAAACCTTAAAGTGTATGCCAGTGTTATCTTTAGAGATTTTAAACCGGAGATCGATACGGCTGAAGTTTTTGAAAACCAAACCACCTGGTTTAATTTTGGCATTCGAACCGATCTGTTTAATTGGTATTACGACTTTTAGTCGTCTCCCTTCTCACCTTTATTATCCTTGTTGGCTTTAGCGGCGTTTTGTTTTTTACGAATATCTTCTATTTGCCGTGCTCTTCTGTCCCTGTCGGCTCGGTTATAATCGAAAGCGACAGCATCGTATATAGTTTTTAGAAATCGTTCGGTTGTAATAAAACCATCCCCGTAACCTTGCCGGTCATATTCGGCTGTGATTTCAGACATAGCGAGAATTTGCTGCTCATTTTTGCCATTCAGGTGCTGGAACTTTACCCTGTTATAGATGTTTTCCAGTAGTAATTTGAGATTTTTCACGTCTACGAATGTTGAAACATTACCATGGCCAGGGATAAACTTGGTGTCTCTGTTTCCCAGGCCAAGTATTTGTTCAAGCCCTTCCATATAGCCGGAAACCGTCCCTCCGTTCTCAACATCGATGAAAGGATATTTTCCCGAAATAAAGACATCGCCCGTGTGGATCACGTTCGCTTTTGTAAAATGAACAAGAACATCCCCATCGGTATGAGCGTTTTTTAAATGCGTTACAACTATTTCTTCCCTGTTGAGATAAAAGGTCATTGTTTGGTCAATGGTTATCTTGGGCAAAACCGTTTCATGAATTTTATTTGGGCTGGTTTCTATAGCATTAATAAGATTTGTTCTTACGTTTCCATGTGCTACGATGGTTGCGCCTTCATTGGCCATATTCGAATTACCCCCTGTATGATCACCATGATGATGGGTGTTAAGAACATATTTGATAGGCTCCTTGGTAAACTTTCGGATGTCTTTAAGGAGATCTTCAGAAATATCCTCGAATTGTGTATCGATTATAAAAACACCATCATCGCCAAAACACAACCCGATATTTCCTCCGCGGTTCTTGTATAAATAAATTTTATTCCGAACAGGAACTATCCTGGAATCACCTTCTTCTTCGCCATCTGTTTGCCCGGATGCGCCCAAGGGCATTAAAAGTAGAAAGGATAGGAGGACTATTAAATATTTCATTTTTCTTCAAGTTTTAATTAGCATCACAAAATAGTAAAAACCGCAAATATAAAGCGAACAATGTCCTATTTATATTGTGAAAAAAGGGCAGGAGCAGTATCTTTGCAACTTCATATGCCATAACAGTATTAGGGCATTGTTAAAAAGATGAGCTTGTCGACCACCCGGACATATTCTACACCCAGATCGTTAATCAGAAATTTTACTGAAATTACCAAAATGCGCTTATCTGTGAGCGTGGTATTTTCTTCAATTGCAGGGTATTTATTGGCAGTTGAAACGGTCGATTTTTACACCCTGTTTCTTTTATGTGTTGGTGGTTATTGTATGGTTGGAGCATCTAATGTTTATAACCAGATCATAGAACGTGACCTGGATGCCTTAATGGACAGAACTAAGGACCGGCCTATTCCGGCGGGACGCATGGGCGTTACATCGGCATTCGTACTTGCGAGCATACTTACATTAGCAGGAATTGCGTTGCTTTATATCATCAATCCAAAGACGGCTTTGTTTGGGGCGATCTCCATCTTCATGTATGTAAGTTTATACACGCCTTTAAAAACAAAAACACCTTTAGCTGTTTTTGTGGGGGCTTTTCCCGGAGCCATTCCCTTTATGCTAGGTTGGGTTGCCGCTACGAACGATTTTGGCATTGAGCCCGGAACCTTGTTCATGATACAATTTTTCTGGCAGTTTCCTCATTTTTGGGCAATAGGATGGTTTCTATTTGAAGACTATAAAAAAGGCGGGTTCTTTATGCTTCCCAATGGAAAGCGTGACAATGGAACGGCGATTCAGATCATACTCTATTGTATCTGGACAGTTTTAGCATCGCTTGTTCCGGCGGTTGGCGTGACAGGAAGTTTGTATTTGAGTCCGTTCGCAGCAGTTCTCATCGCGGGGATTGGAGTTTGGCTTATTTATTATGCCGCCCGACTCTACAAACTAAAAACAGATAAGGCAGCCAGGCAGCTTATGCTGGTGAGTGTGAGTTATATTACCCTGCTTCAGATAATTTACGTACTAGATAAATTTTTAAGATAATGGATTATACAAACGGAAGTGAAGAGTTGAAGAGACGGCGTGCCAAGAAGATGATGCTTTGGTTTGGTATCATTAGTTTGTCCATGAGTTTCCTTGGTTTTACCAGTGCTTATATAGTGAGTAGTACTCGTGAAGACTGGCTGGATAACTTCCAGATACCGCAATCATTCTACATAAGTCTCGCGGTAATTATTGTGAGTAGCGTAACAATGCATCTCGCACTCCTTAATGTAAAAAGGGAGAAAAATAAGGTTGGGACTTTTCTTTTGGTAACAACTTTTATACTAGGCCTGATATTTATATGGCTTCAGTTAAGAGGTTTCGACGAGATCATAGGGATCTTTGGCTACAACCCTACGGGCCCAACTAGTAATATCACATACACCTATATATTTTTAATTGCAGCAGTGCATATTGCGCATATCGTGGCGGCATTACTGGCACTGCTTGTAGTAATTTATAATCATTTTAAACTGAAGTATAGAAACGGTAATACCCTGGGGATAGAATTAGCAACCACATTCTGGCATTTTGTAGATATATTGTGGATCTACCTCTTTTTCTTTTTCTATATTATGCGATAGAAATAATTGTAATTCAATAGTTTCGAAAGGTGTGATTATTAGCGAACCTCAACTTGTTTTTATAAATTGAACACTGAAGTTTCGTTAGATAAAAAATAGTCGTATTTTTGGACCTTATTTAAAACCAAATTCTTTGTATGGAAGCTACTGTTGCTCAAACAGGCACAGAAGGAAAAACTTGGGGAGGCGGTAATCGCCCACTAAATGCCAGCTACGGAAAACTGATGATGTGGTTCTTCATCGTTTCGGATGCTTTAACCTTCTCGGGATTTCTTGCCTCATATGGATTTTCAAGATTTAAATTTATCGATGCCTGGCCTATAGCCGATGAAGTATTTACCCACTTCCCTTTCTTGCACGGTGTAGATGCACCTATGTACTATGTGGCTTTTATGACCTTCATCCTTATCTTCTCCTCGGTAACTATGGTTTTAGCCGTAGATGCAGGGCATAAGATGCAGAAGAATAAAGTAATTATCTATTTATTCCTTACAGTGATTGGTGGTCTTATCTTCGTAGGTTCTCAGGCCTGGGAATGGGCTACATTCATTAAAGGAGATTACGGTGCTGTAGAAACAAAAGGCGGGAAGATACTTCAGTTTCTGGATAAAGATGGTAATCGTGCCGCGATTGGCGACTTTGCCGTTCGTTTGCCTAGCACTGCAGAGACACATACTGAAGGAAATGGAGTTTGGTACATGGAGGGTGGAACTAAAACCTCTTATAATTACGAAGAAGTAAAGGCAGGATTCCTTGCCAACGAAAATCTACTTATCCGTGATCAGGAATTGGTCCCCGATATGGCTGCGCTTCGCGCCTCCGATCTGGAAGCCGATAAGCAGGAAGTAGCGCGTTTAGAACGTTCTTATATCAATCTTGATGCAACTGGAGAAAAAGCGATATACAATCGCGAAATGAGTGTGAATAAATTAGTGAATGACGGGAAACTGGTTGTGGAAGGCGCTAACCTGAAGCACAATGAATATGGAACCCCGCTGTTTGCAGATTTCTTTTTCTTTATTACCGGTTTCCACGGGTTCCACGTTTTTTCCGGTGTGATCTTTAACCTTATTATTTTCTTTAATGTGGTTATTGGCACCTACGAAAGACGCGGACATTACGAAATGGTTGAGAAAGTAGGTCTTTACTGGCACTTTGTAGATTTGGTCTGGGTATTTGTATTTACCTTCTTTTATCTTGTATAATAAATTACGAACATGGCACACGATCATAAACTTGAAATATTCAGAGGACTTGTAAAATTTAAGTCGAATGAAAGAAAGATCTGGGGCGTATTCACCTTCCTATCCATTGTAACGATCATCGAAGTAGCGTTGGGTATTGTGAAACCAGAGTTCCTAACCGAGAACCGATTTTTGGCAATGCGTTTGCTAAACTGGATCTTTATAATCCTTACTCTTGTAAAAGCCTATTATATAACCTGGGACTTCATGCACATGCGAGATGAGGTAATGGCCCTTCGCCGTTCTGTTGTATGGACAGCGATCTTTCTTATATGTTACCTTGTCCTTATATTACTAATAGAAGGAGATTATATCTACGAGGTATACAAAAGCAATTATATTAAATTTAGCTTTTAAAAGCACCCATCATATTAAAAACCCTGCCTGGCAGGGTTTTTTTATGCGTATAAAAATTCGTTAAGAGGTTGTTTCCCGCTTAATTTGGGAGTATTTTTGTAAGAGATTTTCTGCTATGCAAATTAAAAAGTATTTAGTACTAGGAGTTTTATTCCTTTTGCCACTTTCCATGTATATTTTCTTCGCGTCCGGGAAGGATAATTTTGGAAGATTACCGGTGCTCACTAAAAACATTGTGGAGATCGATAAGTTCACCTCTCCCGATTCCGATACGGTCCGCCTTGATAATAGTATTACTATTTTAGGCTTCTTCGGAAATGACCCCCTGGAAAACAAAGTGAATGCCTATAATCTCGCGCACAAGATATATAAGAAGTACAGGGGATTTCATGATTTTCAAATCGTGATTCTTCAGCCGGAAGGTTCGGAAGAAGCTTCGATAACCTTGAAGGAGAATCTTTCGGAAATAGCCAATACCGATCGATGGAAATTTGTCTATGGCACTTCAGAAGAAATAAAAGAAGTTTTCAATTCTCTTCAATCTGAATATCTCTTAATGCCGGATAATAGCAGCCCGTATGTTTTTATAGTAGATAAAAATAGAGAACTAAGAGGTCGTAATGACGATGAGGACGTGGGTATGCTCTATGGCTATGACGCCAGAGATTTTGCTGAAATAAATAATAAAATGGACGATGATGTAAAGGTGATCCTTGCCGAGTATCGCCTCGAATTAAAAAAGTATAAGGCAGACAGGGAAATTTAATATCATGAAAAAGAATTATTCATATATAGGGATCTCGTTTATCATTCTCATTTTTGGTATCTGGGCCATTCCGAAGATAGTAGATCATTATTCGGAGCCGGATCTGGCGGTGATTGGTACCGTACCGGATTTTAGTTTTACCGATCAAAATGGTAAGACCATATCAAATTCAGATTATAAGGGCAAAGTGTACGTGGCAGAATTCTTCTTTACAACCTGTCCTTCTATCTGCCCTATCATGAACCGAAACATGGTCAAGGTGCAAAATGAATTTTATGGAAATCCCAATTTGGGCATTGCATCTTTTAGTATAGATCCAGATTTTGACACGCCGGAAGTCTTGCGTGATTATGCGGAAAGCTACCAGATCACCAATCCCAACTGGCACCTGCTTACTGGTGAAAAAGTAAAGATTTTCGACCTCGCCAACAGTGGATTTAATCTGTATGTTGGAGAGAATTCGGAGGTGGAAGGTGGTTTCGAACATTCCGGTTACTTCGCACTTATCGATCAGGAAGGGAAGATAAGGTCTCGATACGACGAACATGGCAACCCGATCATCTATTATGATGGCCTGGAAGCAGAGGGGATTCAAATGCTTATAGAGGATATAGAACGTTTAATTGAGAATTAGAAAAATGACCAGGGAATCGATAAAAAAGAAATATACGGTATGGATCTGGATTCTTTCCATTGCGATCCCTGTAGTGGTTGCAATATTGTTTTCGGTAAAGATCCCGGGTGTTGAAAGACTTGGCTTCCTGCCACCAATCTACGCATCGATCAATGCACTTACAGCAGTTTTGCTAGTGGTTGCACTTATTCAAATAAGGAAAGGAAACCGTAAAGCACATGAGCGTATCATGAAGCTCTGTATACTTCTGTCTGCGCTGTTCCTGCTGATGTATGTAGCCTATCATATGACATCCGATTCTACAACCTACGGAGGAGAGGGTGTTTTGCGCTATTTATATTTTGTGATCTTACTAAGCCATATCTTCTTGTCGATCGTAGTAATTCCCTTTGTGCTCATAACATTTGTTAGAGCCTTGAACGGAAACTTCGAAATGCACAAGAAAATTGCCCGTTTCACTTTTCCAATTTGGTTGTACGTTGCAGTTAGCGGCGTAATAGTATATCTAATGATCTCCCCGTATTATTAATGATGAAACAGCGTCTCCTTATACTAATCATAGTTTTTCTTTTGGCCACACTTCCTGCGGAAGCTCAATGTGCAATGTGCCGGGCTGTACTTGAAAGTGAAGAAAAAGGGCAGGCGGCTGAAGGGATCAACAACGGAATAATCTACCTAATGATCTTTCCCTATTTATTAGTGGGCGGTGTTGGTTACGCCATTTACAGAATGCGCAAAAAAGCTAAAGCGACCGAGATGTGAAAATCGAGACAGGTATGGTGTAACATATTATTGGGTAAATAGTCTTATTGCAAAGACTTTACACTAACCAACCAGGTAAGTCTTAACATGAATTTCACAAAAGAAAGCGATAAACCGCCTTAATTTGTATTCGAATACATCGCGATGATAGAAATAACAGACTTACACAAATCCTATGTAATGGGAACGAATACTTTACATGTTCTCAAAGGGATAGATTTTACCGTCAATGAAGGAGAACTTGTAGCCATCATGGGTTCCTCAGGATCTGGTAAATCTACCTTGCTCAATATACTTGGGATGTTAGATGAAGCCGATCAGGGGACCTACACGCTGGATGGTACATTAATCCACAACCTTAATGAAAAGATAGCAGCCCGTTACCGAAATAAGTTCCTGGGCTTTGTGTTTCAGTCGTTCAACCTGATATCCTACAAAAATGCCCTGGAAAACGTTGCAATGCCTTTGTACTATCAGGGTGCAAAACGCAATGAAAGAAATGAAAAGGCGATGCATTATTTGGAAAAGGTAGGTCTTGCTGAATGGGCCACCCATTTACCAAATGAACTCTCCGGAGGACAAAAACAACGCGTTGCCATTGCCAGAGCGCTGGCTAGCGAACCAAAAGTATTGCTTGCAGACGAGCCTACAGGAGCGTTGGATTCTACCACCTCCTACGAAGTAATGGAGATCATCCAATCTATAAATGACGAAGGTAAAACCATCCTGATCGTTACTCACGAAGACGATATTGCACATATGTGTAAACGAATCGTGAATTTGAAGGATGGAGTTATTATCGACGACTCCAAAATTTCTCAAGTTAGAGTTAAAGCTACCTCCCATGTTTAACATAGAGCGTTGGCAGGAAATATTCGAAACCATCAGGAAGAATAAGCTCCGAACTTTTTTAACGGGTCTTTCGGTGGCTTCAGGAATATTCATCCTGGTAATCCTTCTGGGTTTCGGGCAAGGTATGACCAACGGTGTGGCTAAAGAATTTGAAGAGGATGCTGCCAACAGGATCATTGTTTGGACCGGGGTAACGACTGTAGAACATAAAGGACTTAATCCGGGTAGGTTTATAGAACTTCGAAACGAGGATTATGATCTGCTTATAAAGAAATATGAGGACGATCTCGAATTTAAGTCGTCTGTGTACCGTATATGGAGCGGTGTTGCAACTTACAAGAACGAATCGGGAAGTTACAGAGTAGAAGGTGTGTTTCCCGATTATCAGTTTATAGAAAACGCATCTTTAACAGCAGGTCGTTTTTTAAATTACGACGATCACAACGGTTATGAAAAAGTAATCGTTATTGGCCATAAGGTTTATAAGGATCTCTTTGGTAATAAAGAAGCGATAGGCGAACAAGTTCAGATCTCAGGAATAAATTTTAAAGTCATTGGTGTTTATTCAGACCCAGGCGGTGAACGTGAAGAATCCAGAATATTCTTACCATTATCCACATCACAACGGGTGTTTAACGGGGGTAATAAGGTGCGAAACATGGGATTTACTTTAAAGCCTCAAGCCACATTTCAGCAAGCGGTTCAACACTCCATTGCTATCTCCAATGAAATAGAGTCCTTCTTAAAAGAAAGACATATTGTGGCACCGGAAGATGATAGTGCCATTGATAGCTGGAACTCACTGGAAGAGGCAAAACGATATTACGATCTAATGGACATGATCAAATTGTTTTTCTGGGTGGTGGGTATATGTACCATAATTGCGGGTGTTGTTGGGGTGAGTAATATTATGCTCATCATAGTGAAAGAGCGTACCAAAGAGATAGGTATTAGAAAGGCCATCGGTGCCCAGCCCTGGTCTATAATCGGGATGATATTGCATGAATCTATATTTGTAACTGCAATTGCCGGCTTTCTCGGACTCATTTTCAGCATGGCGTTATTGGAGGTAATTGGGCCTAATATCGAAATAGACTATATCGTAAATCCATCTGTGAATTTCAATGTGGCTATCACTACGGTGTTTGTTCTTATAATTGCAGGTGCTCTGGCTGGATTCTTTCCTGCCTGGCGCGCTGCACGAATTAAACCTATTGAAGCGTTAAGAGAAGAATAATATGTTTAACAGAGACCGCTGGAGCGAAATATTAGAAGCCTTAAGCAGTAATTGGTTTAGAACCGTACTTACAGCCTTTGGAGTGCTCTGGGGAATTTTTATTCTCGTTATTCTTCTAGCTGCTGGGAAGGGGCTTGAGAATGGCGTTAAAGCAGATTTCGGGGATATAGCTACCAACACCATGTTCATGTGGACCCAGACCATCTCTAAACCCTATAAAGGTTTACCTAAAGGACGGCGATTTACCTATCGTTTGGGAGATGTTCAGGCAATAAAAGATAATGTGCCGGAATTGAGATTCATCTCACCCAGGAATCAACTTGGGGGATTTGGGGGTAGTAATAATGTTGTTCGTGGCCTGAATACGGGAGCGTTCAATGTATACGGAGATTACCCGGAGATCATAGAACAGCAGCCCATGGATATTACCAGCGGAAGGTTTATCAATTATGGAGACATAGAAGAAAAAAGAAAGGTTGCTATAATAGGAGAAGGAGTAAAGACGGCCTTATACAGTTCGAACGAGGATGTTCTTGGAACCTATATCAAGATCAATGGAGTGAACTTCATTGTGGTAGGGACATATAAGAAGAAGTCGCAGGGGGGAGATTCAGAAGAAGATCAAAAGGAGATTTATGTGCCTTTTACCTCCTTTTCTCAAGCCTTTAATCGAGGAGACCGTGTGGGATGGATGGCGATCACCGCCAATGATGGTTCTTCTATTACCGAGTTGAAAGAACAGATCTTCGATGTAGTAAAACAACGGCATACTATACATCCGGATGACGACAGGGCTATTGGAAATTTCGATCTTTATGAGCAATACAGCAGGATAGAAGGACTCTTTTTTGCCTTAAAATTGATCGCGTATTTTGTGGGTACCCTTGTCTTATTATCCGGAGTTATAGGAATAAGCAACATTATGCTCATTGTTGTAAAAGAACGTACCAAGGAAATTGGTATTAGAAGGGCACTAGGAGCTACACCCTGGGCGATACGAGGTCAGGTATTGTTGGAATCCATTGTGCTTACCATTCTATCTGGGATGCTGGGAATATCCCTGGGAGCCCTTGTTATCTACGCAATCAATAAAGTGTTGGATGCAAATGGTCCTGTAGATATGTTCTCTAACCCCAGTGTGGATATTACCGTGGTAATATCTGCCCTGATAATCTTAATAATATCGGGTTTATTGGCCGGATTCATACCGGCTCAGAATGCCATAAAAATAAAACCTGTAGATGCACTACGAACCGAATAATAACTAACTATAAAAATGAAAAAGACGGTTACCATTATCATTCTCGCTGTTATAGTGATCACTTTCACTGCAGCCTTGTATTATTTATATTCAAAGAACCAGGAAGATCCGGTTGTCTATGAGACCGAACAGGCCGAAATGGGGACTATCATTAAAAAGACGGTAGCCACAGGGAGTATAGTGCCAAAAGAAGAAGTGCTTATAAAGCCGAATATCTCCGGTATCATTGATGAAGTTTTTGTTGAAGCCGGGGAAGAAGTGAACGCTGGAGATCTTCTGGCAAAAGTGAAGGTGGTGCCTAATGTCTCTGCCCTTACCAGCGCGAAGAATAGCATAAATAGCTCTAAAACACAATTAGAAACGGCCAGGCTTGCTCTTGAAAACGAACGGAATATCTATAATAGACAGAAAGGTTTATTTGAGAAAGGGGTCATTTCGGCCAACGAATTCGACAATGCTCAGCTAGCGTTTAATCAGGCGCAGCAACGTTTTAACCAGGAGAAAGTCAATCTTTCCGGAGCTCAGCAAAATTACGACATCGTAAAAACAGGTACCACTAGCGGGCTGGGATCGGCGGCAACGACCGAGATCAGGGCGACCGTCTCGGGAATGGTCCTTGACGTTCCGGTGAAAGTAGGTAACCAGGTGATAGAAGCCAATAATTTTAACGACGGAACAACCATCGCCACGTTGGCCGATGTGGAGAAAATGATATTCGAGGGGAAAGTGGATGAAAGTGAAGTTGGTAAGATCACCGAAAATCTGCCTCTGGAAATTACTGTTGGGGCAATTGAGAATGCTACTTTCGATGCAGTACTGGATTATATTGCGCCCAAGGGGGTGAGCGAGAATGGTGCCATTCAGTTTGAGATTAAGGGAACATTAAAGAAAAAAGATACTACCTTTATCCGAGCGGGATTAAGTGCCAATGCCTCTATAATCTTGGCCAGAGCAGACAGTGTCCTTACACTAAAAGAGGCGCTGGTGCAATACGATCCTAAAACTCAGCAGCCTTTTGTGGAGATCGAAACCGGAGATCAGAAATTTGAACGCAGGGATATACAATTGGGCATCAGCGATGGGATTAAAGTGGAAGTAAAGGGTGGTATCACAAAGGATGATAAGATAAAGGTGTGGAATCAAATCAAGCCGGCCCAGGATTTCGGAAGGAATTAAGGTTCATTTTTTAACCAACAGACTGTAACACTTTAACATATTAAAAGACAAATTCGGCAACTATCAACTCTATGAAGAAACTAGTTATTATTCTAATCTTACTCCTAGCGGCAACTAATATCTATGCGCAGAAGAAGTGGACACTTAAAGAATGTGTAACCTATGCCCTGGAGAATAATATTTCAGTAAAACAATCGGAACTTGATCTGGAATCAACCGATGCAGATAAACTTGCTGCTATTGGTAATTTCCTACCCTCCATTAATGGAAGCGCCAGTCTTTCGGAGAATACAGGTCTAAGTTTAAACCCAACGAATAATGAATTGGAGAATACAACTTTCGGGTCGGCTTCCGGTTCCATTAATGTTGGCTATACATTATTTGATGGTCTGCGAAATTTTAGAAATGTCCAAAGGGCTAAAATTTCGAAATTGGCAGCCCAACATCGTCTCGATAAGATGAAAGACGATATCTCTCTCTTTGTTGCCAATGCCTATTTGCAGGTTTTGCTGAATAAAGCTAACCTGGATGTGCTCAAAGCTCAAAATGATGTAACAAAAGAGCAAATTTCCCGTACCCAGGATCTGGTAGATGCGGGGGTATTACCCAGAGGGGATCTTTTAGAGATACAAGCCACCGATGCTAGTGAAATTCAGAATATTGTAACTGCCGAAAATACAGTGCAGATATCACTGATAAGCCTGGCACAGCTTTTATTGATCAAGGAATACGAAACCTTCGATATTGAAGATGAAGGATATGATATCGTCGATGATGGAATATCTTCCAAATCTGTTGCCGAGATCATTGCCAACGCAAAAGAAACAAGATCCGAAATAAAAATCGCCGAAAGCGACGTTGCTATTGCGGAAAAAGATCTGCAATTAGCCAGGGGGGCCTATTATCCTACTTTATCTGCATTCTTTGGATACAACACCCGATATGCAGACAACGACCCACTTAATAGATCTTTCACCGAACAATTATATCTCAATGATGGTATAGGGTACGGTTTGCAACTCAACGTACCTGTGCTTAATGGCCTAAATGTTCGAAGTAATGTAAAGCGCAGTAAAGTAAACCTTCAGCGCAGCCGGTATCAACTGGAACAAGCTCAATTAGACCTGGAATCTAATATCTACCAGGCCTATGTGGATGTAAAAGGGGCCTATAAAGCATACGAAGCTGCTATGAAGGCATTCGAATCTCAGGAACTCGCATACCAATATGCTAAAGACAGATACGATGTGGGTCTAACCAATGCGTTCGATTTCAGTCAGTCTAAATTGAGATTCGACAATGCCAGTATAGAAGTGAACAGGACGAAATATGATTATATTTTTAAATTAAAAGTGTTAGAGTTGTATTTTGGTATCCCTGCAACCGAATTAAAGTTTTAGTTATGAAGAAAAAAACACTAATCATCATTGTTTCGTTCATACTTGTTGTGCTCATACTCCTGGTAGTAGGCAAAAAGCAAGGGTGGATTGGTTCCGATAGTGATACTACCAAGGTCGAACTCACCGAGATCGAACCACTGGAAATCGTAGAAACAGTGGCAGCGACCGGGAAGATACAGCCGGAAGTGGAAGTGGCACTATCATCGGAAGTATCTGGTGAGATCATCGAATTACCGATAAAAGAAGGACAGCAGGTAAAAAAAGGAGACCTTCTGGTTAAAATAAATCCCGACCTCATACAGGCGGCGGTGAGTCAGTCTCAGGCCGGATTACAAAACGTAAGAGCTCAATTGTCTCAGGCAGAAGCCAATTTGAAGAACGCCCAGTTAAACTATAATAGGAATAAAGAATTATTCGAAAAAGGAGTTATTTCAAAATCTGAATGGGATCGGTCTGTGAATGAATATGAGTCTGCACAGGCCAATAAACAGGCAGCCTATTATAGCGTACAAAGTGCAGCAGCTAATTTGAAACAATCACGCGACAACCTGGAGCGCACCACAATTTATGCGCCTATGGATGGTACGATTTCGAAATTATCTGTCGAATTAGGAGAACGTGTAGTGGGAACAGCCCAAATGGCAGGTACTGAGATCGTTCGTGTAGCCGACCTCAACAACATGGAAGTTGAAGTAGATGTGAACGAGAATGATATTGTAAAAGTATCCTTAGAGGATTCTACCATTGTCGAGGTAGACGCCTACTTAAAGAGAGAATTTAAAGGGGTGGTTACAGAGATTGCGAACTCGGCAGAGAATGCCATATCGGTAGACCAGGTTACAAACTTTAAGGTAAAGGTTCGGATTCTTCCCGAATCCTATGCCGATCTAACCGAAGGAAAGCCAGATTATTATTCGCCTTTCCGTCCGGGTATGACCGCAACAGTTGATATAATTACTGAAAAGAAGAAAGACGTTACAGGAGTACCTATTAGCGCTATTGTGATAAAGACGGATACCAGTTGTACCAAAAGTTATAAAGCGAAGAAGAAGGTCACTGAAGGAGAACAAGAAAAATTTGAATGTGTTTTCGTGAAAGAAGGTGACGAAGCCAAATTGAGGATCGTTACCACAGGGATTCAGGATGATTCGAACATAGAGATCACTTCGGGACTCAATGTGGGCGACGTGGTTATCACGGGACCGTATAACACCGTCACCAAAACCCTGGATTGCGGGGATAAGGTTAGCGAAGCCGAAGACAAAAAAGAAGAAGAAAAAGAAACTGAATAATGGCTACCATACTATGTCTTGAGACAGCCACAACAAATTGCTCTGTAGCGCTTTCGGTAAACGGAAGCGTTATTGCTTTTAAGGAAGATCAGAGTCCGGGCTATTCACATGCCGAGAAACTTCATCCTTATATTGAAGAAGTTCTCGCCATTTGTGAAATCGATAAGGATGATCTGGACGCGATTGCTGTTAGTAAAGGTCCCGGATCCTACACCGGTCTTCGAATAGGAGTTTCGGCCGCAAAAGGACTTTGTTATGTGTTGGACATACCTTTGATATCTGTTCCTACTCTGGAATCGATGATCATAACGAAAGATATCACTGCCGATTATAAGGTCCCTATGTTGGATGCCAGGCGAATGGAGGTCTATTCGGCGGTGTTCGATGTCTCGAACAAGCAAATTAGAGAGACCCGGGCTGAAGTATTAAATGATACCTCTTTTGCCGATCTCCTCGAGAAAGGAAGGGTAGTGTTCCTTGGGAATGGGGTGGCTAAATTTCAGAAAATAGTAAATCATCCTAATGCCGTTTTTATGCCCAATGCGATGCCATCTGCAATTGATATGGCCGGGATAGCGGAGCGTAAATATAAAATAAGCGACACCGAAGATGTCGCTTATTTTGAGCCGTATTATCTGAAAGATTTCATTTCAGGTTAAAGGTTATACTTATACTCCGTCATAGTACTTGATAACCCTAATCAGGTCCTTTTCGTTATTCAGGTCCAGATTATTAGAATTCACATAATTCTTTACCAGCTTTTCATTATCCGAAAATACCTTTAACTTTTTCTTCCTCGAAGAAGGTAATTCATAAAATTTACCATCCTTGGTTACAATATAGTATACAGGCTTATCCGCGAATTTAGCGGGAATATCGCGGGTAATAGAAGTAGTTGCTTTCTTTGCCGCTGTAAAATCCTTTTTTACTTTCTTGAAGAGATCATATTTATTTCCTTCGGAAAGGACCTGGAAGTATCCACCTTTCTCGATTCCTCCGTCGTAGGGAACAAAAACAAATATGTCATTACCGCCTATCTTCACGTATATATCGGGAGATTTGGTTAATACCTTGGCCTCTTTATCCGGGGTGTCCAGAGACTCTTTTACTTCCATTTCATCGGCAATGGCATTGTAGCGGAGTGCCACGTTCGTTGCCAATAATTCTTTACCCTTATAAACATTACCAGGCAAATATGAAGGGTGATTGTATGGTGTCCCTGTATAGGTGTCGGTCTCTGCAAAATCGATACCCATATTTTGCCTTTCAATAAATTCATCTAATTGATGAAGACTATTGGTGAAAGCTCTTAATTGAGAAGGGTCCCCACCAAAATTCTGTGCGGCGGCCTGAAATAGACCGCCTGCCAGAAGTAGGGTAAGTAATAAAATTTTCTTTTTCATTATATGTTAATTAAAATCGTAAATGCTCGTTTAAGTATTTCTTATGTAAAACTAATCACAGTAGGCGCTATTTGCAAGTTTATAATAACGTTATTTATTAATTCGCTGTCGAAATTTATAAATGAAGACCCTAAACCCGGCTGTTAAACCCCACTAAATCAAGGGTTTTATGGTTTTTACCGGCCCAAAAGGCCAGTATTTTTGTGCAGCTACGTAATAAAAAAGTAAATTTATGGTAGCTATTTCGGTAGTCCTAAAATACTAAAAAACCACCCAACTATGAGATTGAAATTGTTATGTTGTATCGTGCTTTTAAGTTCGCTAATGAATGCACAGGACATAACAGATTCGTATCTTGAAGAACGCCACATAGATTCTCTTATCGTTTTATTCGACCGGCACGCAGATGATACGCTTACCGCCGAACGTATTGCCAGAAAATATATTGAAAAAGCGAGATTAGTAAATGACAGCACTAAGATCGCCAGAGGGTATACAAGACTTTCGTTCGTTTCAGACCGAAGGGAGGCCATAAAATTCCTTGATACAGCTATTCAGCTTTCAAAGAACAGCACCCATAAAAATTTTCCTACCGTTGGTTATTTATTTAAATCCTATTATCTCTACGAAAATGAAGAATACGAACGGAGCCTTCAAAGTGCATTACTAGGTTATCAGTCTGCCAGGGAAAAAAACCAGATCGGGCATCAGATCACGGCCTTACACCAGATAAACGATATAAACGAATTGTGGGGAGACTATCAGGAAGCCTTGGAAGCACATTTGCTTACCTACAAATTACTTCAGCAAAATAAAAATAGCGAACAATACGAACAAAACTATTTGTCGTCCCTGGAAGGGCTAGGGCGCTCCTATGTGAACCTTAAAAAACCGGATTCGGCATTATACTATTTCAGAGAAGGCATCATAGAGTCCTTAAAAGCGGGAGATTCGGCCACTTATTACGCCTTTGTGTCGCGATCGGGTACGGCTTTATACGTAAAGGGAAATTACGACGAAGCACTCGACAGCCTTCAAAAAGCAGATCGCTATCGAAACGAATTCAATAACTATTATCTGCCGTATTATTACTACTACGTAGGAAGTATATATAACGATAAGGGTGAAGTAGATAAAGGCATGCAATATTACACCAAAATCGATTCGTTGTACGAGGAACGAAGTGTATTGTACCCGGAACTACCCGAAGTTTATGATAAATTGATCAGTTACCATAAGGACAGGGGAGAAGATGAGATACAACTGGACTATTTGTACAAGTTGGTTGTGGTCTTAAGGCTGATCGAAAATAAAAAAAGGAACATAAACAAGAAGACAGTTAATGATTATGAGATCCCGAAACTGGTAGAGGAAAAAGAGACTTTGATCTCCCAACTCGAGCAGAAGAACAGGGCTTCCTCCACCAACCTGGCATGGGCATTGGGATTTCTGTTAGTAAGCATTGGATTTGTACTTTATTATTTCAGAAGACAAAAACAATACAAGAAACGGTTTGAGAACCTAATGATGAATACGCGTAAGGATGAAGAGGAAGAAACCGATGAAATTGAAGAAATTGGTATTTCACCAGAGATCATCGAAAGTATCATGACACGTCTAAAAGTTTTTGAATCTGAAAAGAAATACCTCTCACAACGAATTTCCCTCAACGAGATGGCCAAAGACTTCGAGACAAATTCCACCTACTTATCTAAGATCATCAATTTGAAAAAGGGGAAGAACTTTTCGCAGTATATCAACGATCTCAGGATCGATTATGCGGTGGAGGAATTAAAGGAGAACACTACTTTCAGAAAATATACCATTAAGGCGATTGCCAATGAATGTGGCTTTAAGAGTGCCGAATCTTTTTCGAAGAGTTTTTATAAGAAACACGGAATATATCCTTCCTATTACCTGAAACAATTACAGCAGACCTCAAGTTAGATCGACTAGATGCTGTCGTAATACATCACGATCTTAAGCAGATCTTCATCTTTATCGACGTCCAGATCATTATCATCCACATACTTCATCACAATATCTTTGTTGGCGCCAAATATGTCGAACTTCCTGGCTTTGGTATCGGGTAATTGATAAAACCTGCCGTTTTTTGTAACCAGGAAATACTGGGATTTGTCCCTAAATTCGGTAGGGACATCTTTAGTTAACGAATTGGAAGCTTTTTTGCCGGGAATCACTTTTTTAATGATCTTTTTGTACAAGTCCAGTTTTTTACCTTCGAACATTACATGAAAATATCCACCTTCCTCAATTTTCCCTTCGAAGGGAACGAACACAAAAATATCGTCCCCGATCTTTACAAAGATCTCCGGGTCTTTGGGTAGTACTCGTGCATCTTCATTGGGAGTGGCCAAAGATTCTTTAACCTCAAGTTCGTCTGCAACGGCGTTGTAACGTAAAGCCACCTCGGTAGCGAATAGCGCATTGCCTTTGTAAATGTTTCCTATTTGATAATCGGGAAAATTGTAGGGAGTCCCTTTGTATTCATCCGGATTGCTGTAGCTAATTCCGTTAGCCTGGCGTTTTATATAGGAGTCTGCAAGGTAGAGTTCGTTGATCGATTGCCTTGTTTGAAACTGGGCTACGGCCGTAAAACTCATCACAACCACGGCTAAGAGAATTAAGATCTTTAATTTCATCGGGACAATGCCTAATTAAATATTATTGTAATACCTAATCAACTTTATTAGATCATAACTCTTGTTTATATTGAGTTTATTATCTCTTATATGTTGCTTTATTTGTTTTTTGCTACTGCTGAAATAATTTAATCTACCGTTTCTTGAGTTGGGTAATTCGGTGAGTTCATTATTCTCGTTCAACAGGAACAGTTGTTCTTTTTCTTTATACATCGGAAGAATATCCGTAGCTATCGAATTAACTGCTTTCTTTCCTTCTATGAATTCCTTCGATAATTTCTTGTACAGGCTAATACGTTCGCCATCCAGAAGTACTTCGTAGTATCCGCCAGTTTTGTTCTCTTCGTTCTTATCTACAAAAACATACAATCTGTTCATGATCTTCACATAGATGTCTTCAGATTTTACCAGAACTTTTGCTGCATAATTTGATGTATTCACAGATTTCTTGATCTCAAATTCATCTCGGGCTGCATTGTATCGAAGTCCTACGTTGCTTGCAAGAATTTTACCATCCTTAAAAACAAACCCGGGTTGAAATGCCTTATTCTCGTAAGGAGAGCCGGTGTAAGTGTATCCATGATCGGGCATTGTAATGGATCTCCGCGAGATATAGGTATCTGTTTCGGGATCGTTAAAAACGCCTTGGGCTATGGTATTTGATGATGTAAAAGTGATTAAAGCGAGGGTGAATAGAATAAATATTCTTCTCATGACTGGATAGGTGGTGTTTTAAAGTTGTTGTTAATGTTATCTAATAACTCAAGTGAGTATCGAAAAAAGCGCTTTAGCGCTGCTAAATTAAACAACAGTCTTCATTTAAATAAGCAGTGCCCGGAAGGTCTTTTAGGTTTCGATTGTTGGTCTCCTGAATATCAGAGCAGGCGAATATAGCTATTTATGTTTTTTAATTTTGTTAAAGACGTATTAATTGTGAAAGTATGATAGCTAAAAATATGTTGCGTTAGTCGGTATTTATCAACTCCATGGCGGATTTTGTGTTCCTTACAGGTAGTTTGCATGTATTATTTACACATACATAAATAAGTGTGTCACCCTCAGAATACCTCCCTTTTAGTAAATAACTGCCACTAGGGCCGGTGCTTCCAGCTACTATTTTGTTTGGGATATACGTGGCGTTTATCTCTCTGGTGAATTGGAGTGCATTTTCACCTACTATTACAACTTCGTAAAAATCCTGTTGATAATTTGAAAGTAGATCCAGCCAGTTGGAAAACCCATTGGGATACTGTTCCATTTCGGCCAGCACATTTTTGAGCATTTGCCTGGAAGTTTCGCCATATCGCGATGCTTCGTAGAAATGGGATAATTTGAAAAGATTTTTCGCCATGATCGAATTAGATGCCGGAATAACATTATCCCTGTACTCAATGCTACGTGTGAGTAATTTGGGATCATCAGATGAGGTGAAATAGAACATTCCTCTTTCCTGATCGTAAAATTTCTTGAAGCAATATTCTGTGAGATTCACCGAGTGTTCCAGCCAGCTTTCATCAAGGGTGACTTCGTACAATGAGATAAATGCTTCTATGACCGAGGCGTAATCTTCCAGATACCCGTTTATTGTACTTTTCCCATCCTTGTAATTATGATTGAGAGCACCCGCTGGCTGTAACTGATTTTCAACAATAAATTTACCATTTTTCAAGGCCGCCGTCAGGTATGCTTCGTTGCCAAAGACCTTGTAGGCATCTATATAGCTCTTCAGCATTAACCCATTCCAGGATGTAAGAGATTTGTCGTCAAGACGCGGACGCGGACGTTGGTTGCGGTATTCTAATAATGCTGCTTTCCAGTTTTTTTTCTTCTTCTGAAGGGTTTCAAGCGAGATCTTATATTCTTCCAAAATTTCCTGATCACTCTTGGTCCTGATAAGTACGTAGTGTTGTTTTTCCCATTTTCCGAAGCTATTAATATTGTAATAATCCTGAAACAGCTCGAAATCATCCTTGAGTAACAGCTCCAATTCCTCTTTACTGTAAATATAGTATGCTCCCTCTTCCAGCTCGCCAGTCTCCGTTTCGCTATCGGCATCCAGAGAAGAGTAGAATGCCCCCGATTCGTGTGTTAGTTCCTTGGCTACGAATGAAAGTGTCTCTGTGACGATCTCCTCATAAAGTGGGTTTTTGGTCACAGCATAGGCGTCGCTGTATAAACTTACTAGTTGAGCGTTGTCATAGAGCATCTTTTCAAAATGCGGCACATGCCAACGATCGTCTGTGCTATAACGTGCAAATCCACCCCCAATATGGTCGTAAACACCTCCATAGGCCATTTTTTGTAGAGTAAGGTTTACGTATTCAAGGAGTTTATTATCCTTATTCGCTACTGCGTTCCGAAGTAAATAATGGTAATTATTGGGCATCATGAATTTTGGGGCCCTGTTATACCCTCCGTAACGATGGTCAAATTTTCTACTCCAATTCTCTACCAACATAGAGGTATCGTAATTACTGAAGTCAATTTCCCCACTGTTGAAAGTAACCAGGTCCATGGACTTGATACCTTCTTCCAGCTTATTGGCATATTCTATTAACTTTTGCGGTTCCTCCTCATAGATCTCTTGGATCTTTTCTATTCGCTGGATCCAGTCCTCTTTCCTAAAATAAGTGCCACCCCAAACCGGGCGCCCATCGGGTAAAGTGATCACATTTAAAGGCCATCCGGCTCTTCCCGTCATTAGTTCAACAGCACCAATATAGATCTGATCTATATCGGGTCGTTCCTCCCGGTCTACTTTTACATTGATAAAATTTTTGTTCATTATCGCAGCTACAGTCGAATCCTCAAAACTTTCTTTTTCCATCACATGGCACCAGTGGCAGGCGGCATACCCAATACTCACTATCATGAGCTTATTTTTGTCCTTAGCCTGTTTTAAGGTCTCATTGTTCCAGGCTTTCCAATTCACCGGGTTGTGTGCATGCTGAAGTAAGTACGGACTGGTTTCATGAATGAGATCGTTGGAGTATTTGTGTGTGTCAGACATATCTTTTTTCGGAGTATTACAGGAATAGCATAGAGCAAGAATTAAGAATGCTAATAGAACGCCTCGCATCATATTGATTGGTTTAAACAAAAATACGCCATTGAGATTTCAAAAGCGTATTTCTAAAAGATTTCAGGAAAATCTTAGTTTACTTCAAAAGTTATCTTAACATTTACCCTGAACTCGGTAATATTATCTCCATTTACAATTGCGCTCTGCTCGTGTATATATGCCGATCTAATGTTCTTTACACTTTTAGCTGCATGTTTTACTGCGTTTCTCGCCGCATCTTCCCAGCTTTTATTCGAATTTGAGAGTACTTCTATTACTTTTAAAACTGCCATAATCTTGCTTTTTAATTATACTTTAATGTAGTCTAGAAGATACGAAAATCCTCTCAACTTCCCATGCATAAAGCTCGATAAACTCCTGGTTTAACCATTTATCGCCTCAACGTAGGCAACTTTGCCATTAAGCATCTCCCGTAACATGGTTTCTATACCATTTTTAAGTGTCACAGTAGAAGAAGGGCATCCACTACAGGCACCTTGCAAAATTACACGTACAGTTTTGGTGTTTTCGTCAAAAGAATCGAAGGCAATATGGCCTCCGTCTCCAGCCACGGCTGGTTTTATATACTCATCCAGGATGGAGATGATCTCCTTGTCAAGATCGGTTCTGGTTCTGTTATTTTCTTCGGAAGTTTCCGTAGTGCGTTTTTCTTCGGTTAAAATCGCATCATCCAGCACCGGTTTGCCCATTTCAAGATAATTACGGATGAATTCCCGCAATTCCATAGTGATCTCGTCCCATTCGGCCACATTATACTTCATTACCGAAACATAATTAGCACTTATAAATATCTCTTTTACGAAAGGAAAAGTGAACAATTCCTTAGCCAGAGGTGCCAGGGAGGCCTCGTCGATATTCTTAAATTCGAAGGTTCCTTCGGCCAGGGGTTTATTAGCTACAAACTTCAAAACGGCTGGATTTGGAGTGCTTTCGGCATATACCGATACCGGGATCTTTGAAGGAGCCTCACTTTCAATGATCACTGGTTTGCCACTGTTCAGATAGGTGGAGATAGATTCGGCTACTTCTTCCTGTACATCGGCCCATTCAACTATACTATATTTCTCAATGGCAATGAAATTCTGGGATATATAGACTGTTTTTACAAAAGGGAGGTAAAACAGTTGCTGGGCAAGGGGACTTGGTTTAGCATCGTCTATATTCTTGAATTCGAAACTTTTAGCCTGTGTAAGGAAGGAATTCGCAATAAATTTTACGATGTTTTCGTTGTTAGTGGGTTGAATATCAACACTAAATTGTTGCATGTGTAGCTTTTTTTTGCAAAAATAACAAAAGAAAACCAATGTATTCAATATATTTGGTGCCATAACAACCTACGTATGAAGAGATTTTTACTCCCCATTCTACTTTTCTTCATGGTTCTGGGTCATGCGCAAATTACAGTGGATGAGTCCTATACCACACAGGAGTTGGTGGAAGATATCCTAATTAATAGTACTTGTGCGGTTGTTGACAATTTTCAGCAGAGTACAGGAACTAATTTTGGTGATGATAATGGGATTGCATATTTCGAGGCCAATGGGTCCGATTTTCCCTTCGAATCGGGGATAATATTGTGTTCTGGTAATGTTCAAAATGCACCTGGTCCCAATTTAACAGTTCATAGTGATGGTGGTCTGGGTTGGCCGGGAGATCCGGATCTTGAGGCAGTGACAACCGCGACCAATACTAATAATGCTTCCTGGATCTCTTTCGACTTTGTACCGCAGATCAGCCAGATAAGTTTCGATTTTATCATGGCTTCTGAAGAATACGACCAGAACTTCGAATGCACCTTTTCCGATGCCTTTGCATTTATCCTCACAGATCAGGCAACCGGGACCGTTCAAAACCTGGCTGTTCTGCCGGGAACTGCTGTCCCTATAGAAGTTACTAATATCCATCCCGAGGTTATAGGCCAGTGTCCAGCCATCAATGAGGAGTATTTCGATAAATATAATTTCGAACCTTACAATATTGCAGCTAATGCTGCCATCGATTATAACGGCCAGATCGTACAGTTATCCGCTCAGGGAAATGTTACCGTTGGAAATACCTACACCATCAAGATGGTGGTAGCAGACGAGACAGATACGGCCCTGGATATGGCAGTTTTCCTTGAAGCCGGATCCTTTAATATAGGGATTAGCCTTCCTCCGGACCTCACAATTGCCGCTGGAAATGCGCCTTGTGAAGGAGAGGATGTTTTAATCGAACTTGTGCCCGATCTATCAGGCCAGACAACCTACCAGTGGTATGTGTGGAACCCTGTCACAATGGTTTTCGATATTCTGCCTGGTGAGACAAACTCATCTCTCCTTGTTACTCAGGCCGGAACTTACGGCGTTGAAGCTACAGTAGGTGGTGGTTGTACCGCCTTTGACGATATAGTGGTAGAATTTGCACCACAGCCTGTTGCCGTCGTGCCGGATGATATTGTGCTCTGTGATGAGGTACCTAATGATGGTTTTGCCGAATTCGATCTAACTATTAGGGATGCCCAGATCATAAATGGACAACCAAATACTGTAGTTACTTATCACAACACCCAGGCTGCGGCCGAAGGTGGATTCTTTCCATTTCCCGATCCCACTGCTTATACAAATACACAGGCCGGATTCCAGACTGTCTGGGCGAGGCTGGAAGAAACTAATTTTAATTGCTACGACGTAGTACCGCTCAATCTACAGGTAGACGATGCACCGGCTCTTACAGATCCCATCAGTGATTATTTCATTTGCGACAACGACGGTGATGGGATAGAGATCTTTGATCTCACGAGCAAGGATGCTGAGATTTTGAACATTTTGGTCAATGTCACCCTTACCTATCACCAGAGTCAGCCTGAGGCTGAGGCTGGGTTGAATCCTATTATGCCTGCCAATGCTTATGGCAGTGGTGGTGAGGTGATCTGGGTACGGGGTGAGAACAGTGC